>Ga0126342_10015849_pt1 | contig 13177 bp, 8 predicted proteins | sample Cyp1metagenome_FD_92528 | JGI IMG/M metagenome (GOLD analysis project Ga0126342, IMG submission 92528) | Coral microbial communities from Lord Howe Island, Old Settlement Bay, Australia - Cyphastrea 1 metagenome | ecosystem: Host-associated > Invertebrates > Cnidaria > Coral ... | reverse complement strand
TAACGGTTCAACTGGGGGATGCCAATCTGGAGGGGGAATCTGGTTCGGTAAAAATGTAGCTCGCATTGCAGTGACATCAATGTACAAAAACTCTTCTCGAAATGTTGTGAAAACAAGGCCAACACACATAAACACATACAAACACACATACATAAATCCATTCATGCATACATAAATACATACATTCATACGCCCATACATACATTCATACATACATACATACATTCATACCTACATACATACATTCATTCATTCATACATACATACATACGCCCATACATACATTCATACATACATACATACGCCCATACACACATTCACACATACATACATTCATACATACATACGCCCATATATACGTTCATACATACATACATACATAGATACATACATACATACATGCCTGCATGCATGCATGCATGCATTCATACACCCATACATACATTCACACATACATACATACATTCATACATACATTCATACACACACCCATACCTACATGCATTAATTTATACATACATACATTCATACATACATACAGACTTACATACATACATACATACATACATGCATACATATGCCCATACATACATTCATACATTCATACATATATACACACGCCCATACATACATACATACATACATACATACACATATACATACATACATAGATACATACATACATACATACATGCCTGCATGCATGCATGCATGCATTCATACACACATCCATACATACATTGATACATGCATACATTCATTCATACATAAATTCATACATACGTACATTCATTCATTCATTCATTCATTCATACATGCATACACCCATACATACATTCATACATACATATATACATACATCATACATGCATGCATGCATGCATACATACATACGTACGTACGTACGTACGTGCATACATACATACACACACAGTCATACATACATTCATACATACATACTCCCATACATACATTCATACATACATACAGACTTACACCCATACATACATGCATTCAGTCATACATACATACATACATACAGACTTGCATACATCCATACATACATACCTACATACATACGCCCATACATTCATTCATACATACATACATGCATTCATTCATACATACATACAGACTTATATACATCCATACATACGTACATACATACGCCCATTCATTCATTCATTCATTCATTCATACATACATACGCCCATACATACATCCCTACATACATACATACATTCATACATACATTTCTACATACATGCATTCATACATACATTTCTACATACATACATTCATACATACATACATACGCCCATACATACATTCATACTTACATTCATACATTCATACATACATTCATACATACATTCATACATACATTCATTCATACATTCATACATGCATTCAGTCATACATTCAGGCATACATTCATACATACATACATACGCTCATACATCCATTCTTACATACATTCATACATACACACAAAAATTCATGCATACATTCGTACATTCATACATACATACATATATTCAGGCATACATTCATACCCACATTTATACGTGCGTACATAGGCCCATACATACATTCATACATACATTCATGCATACATACGTGCATACATGCATACATTCATACATACATTCATACATACATTCATACATACACACATTCATACATACATTCATACCTACATACATTCAGGCATACATTCATACATAATTGTTTTACATACATACATACATTCAGACATACATTCATTCATACATCTTTACAGACGTACATACATACGCCCATACATACATCCATACATACATACATACATACATTCATACATACATTTCTACATACATACATTCATACATACATTTCTACATACATGCATTCATGCATACATACATACACCCATACATACATTCATACTTACATTCATACATTCTTACATACATTCATACATACATTCATACATACATTCATACATGCATTCAGTCATACATTCAGGCATACATTCATACATACATTCATACATACATACATACGCTCATGCATCCATTCTTACATACATTCATACATACACACAAAAATTCATGCATACATTCGTACATTCATACATACATACATACATTCAGGCATACATTCATGCCCACATTTATACGTGCGTACATAGGCCCATACATACATTCATACATACATTCATGCATACATACGTGCATACATGCATACATTCATACATACATTCATACATACACACATTCATACATACATTCATACCTACATACATTCAGGCATACATTCATACATAAAATTTTTACATACAGACATACATTCAGACATACATTCATTCATACATCTTTACATACGTACATACATACGCCCATACATACATACATTCATACATACATACATATATTTATACATACATACGCCCATAATACACCTATCTGCCTTTTTCACTGTTTGTTTGGCTTCACACTGCATCAAGGCTGGGGAAGTGGTTCCACCGCAAAAACCCGCCGCGGTTCCTCCCATGGAGGGTGCCGTCACAGAGAAAGTGCCTCAGTGCGGAGCTGAGAGTTTGCCGAGGAACAACCACGTGTCTTAAAGTGTTTTTTGTTTGAAACCAATTTTCACTTCCTGTTTTTCTAAAAACCCGATTGGATGGTTTGTAGATGTCTATGGTTGATAGGTGGAATCATGGTTTATCTCGCCATGGGAATGGTTTGGAAAATATAGTGCCCACGTCCTGAGCCTTAAAAACCGTGTTGGGTTGTCTGGTTTCAACTTTCCTGGAACCAATTCCAGTCTGAGAAGTTTTCACCAATATTCCCACCGGGGTTCACCACCTTTCTCTGAAACTTCACGAATCTTTTAAACTCCTCATCGGTGAGGTGTTTTTCTTCCAAAGATCATAAAGACGAGGTGAACGCCTTTATCCAGTCTTCATGAATGTTACCAATACTTTCCTACGGGTGGCATATGTATACAACTTGAATCTTACTATATTTCTCTTTTGATTGCTTTCCTCCTGTTCTTCATCCCCATTTTCCCATAGTTCTCTTTTTTAAACTTTTAAGACATCTATTTAACAATCTTTTTGAATTCTCACATCAGTAGCCAACAAAAAAATGTTTTCCATCGTCCCCAAACATCGAGGTTGGATGTGGACGTCGCCCAAGTGGCGGAGGATCTGAAAGCGCTGGAGAAGGCCAAGCTGCGCGATCGGAAACGCGCTGGCGTCGGGAAACTCAGAGGGCTATCCGAAATGATTTCTTTGGAATTTGACATGGATGGGATTGGGGAGTAGATTCTTCTTCTTCTAATTTTTCTTCATGATGGTTACGATTGTAGTAACTGTTACTGGTATTATCTGGTATTTCTATTTGTGATCAAACACGAATGGAAATGATGGTCATCCAGCCGGTGAACAATGATACTCAATCCGAATGAGTTTGAACACGGATCGTACGGGATAGGGTTTTGCGGAACATATCCAATAAACATCCCCCCAAAAACCAGGTGGGAGATATGGAATTTGTTCATTTGGGGGTTGTATGGGAGAGCTTTTTCTTGAAGTCTTAGAGGGAAACCATACCATCCTTCGCAGGTTCCATAGATGGATAAATGGAGTGAATTTCAGGTTCGAAACCAATCTCAAGTAAGATATTGAGAGGTGCTTTACCTTAGAGTCAGGAAAACCTGTGCGGTTGGGAAAGCTTTCGCAGCGTCATCCTGAGGTGCAGGACGGCGAAAGTAATCGCAAGAAAAACGCTCGAAAGATGAAAATGGGTCAGGTGGAGCACTCAGATAAATAGTCACTGAGATATGGCTGATACTCACTGATGCTGATAGTTTGGTCCTGAGATATGGCTTTCAGTGGAACCAAAGACAAACAGTGACAAAGATTTCTTTGGTGCGTAGCCCGCATCCTGAGCCCAGGCGAATTTCTCTTTGAAGGATGATCGGGACTGCGTGAACCCGTTCATTGATCAGTCTGATGCCTCACATGTCAAAGGCTACTCCGGAAAGCGGGCGCCCGGCTCAGGTGATGATCTTTGCAGTGCGCAGTTGGGGTGCAGTTGAAGTGTTTTTTTCTTGAAGATGTTGCGACCTACGCGAGGTGGACAAGAGAGCCTCTGTGAAACAGATTAGCAATTTGGACTTCACTTCCTGAGACTTCGGCTGGCTGCCAATGTACAGCCAAGTTTCTGTGCAGAAAATCTATGGATATCTCCATCACTGGGACAAAGCGGCTTCCAGGTGTGGGGCGGATGTGTTTCAAATGCAGCGTTTTAGTGAAGTGGGTAGCAAAGGCTGCCAGCAAGAATCACAGGAAGGAAAACCAGCGAATACAAGCGCTGACCAGTTCTGCAAGGCGATTTTTGCCATATACAGAATCTTGCAAGTGGTGCAAAACGCATGGCAACTCAGGTAGCCTACCTGATTTCTGGCCATTTCAACCTGTGCCAACCTGTGTGAGAAACAATCCTGTACAGGGAGACGGTGGTGGGAAAACATTTTTGACATGTCATGTCAATACAAACTGTCTGCAAACAAATGTCCAACAGTCAGTCACACAAGTGATGCTCTATGGAGATTCAGAATCATGAGCACAGCAGAGCACCTTGATTCATGCAGTGTTCCATTGATATGGGGAAAACCTTAGGGCCAAATTTAATGGAAACTTGAGAATGGTGGGGCACTGTGATGTCCGAAAGCAGCGACGTGCCTTATCTGCACTGGCCAATTTTGTTCAGTGCTCTTGATGTACTTTGGCAACATTCCAACTTAGTGACTGGTTCGTAGCCATGGTCAATATTCCATTTATATGATACAATGTATACATATATATATATACTGTATATTATATACACACATGCATGTGTAAATGGGATCTGTAAACCCAATGACGCGAGACAAGTGAGCTGTGAATCTTTGACCAACTCTGCTGACTCGCTGAGGTCAGTCCGTCGCCATCTGAGTGTGTTGCATCTGACTTCATCCCTGGGCTAACCTTTGAGATTGCCAACCAACATAGACCATGCCAACTAGGTTGATTACTTTTTGGAAGATTACTGTACACCAAAAGTTGGCTGTCAGTGATCGTCTATGTTAATTTAGGGATGGCATATCACCAGTTTTGTGTGGAAGATTGGCACCGACCGTTCTTTGAGCTTCAACATCCCCATTGAAATCAGGTTTTCCGCGCGAGGGCGCAAGCCGCATTTGGCGGAGTCCGTGCGGCGCTATGCGTGGTAGGCTCAGAGTTACCAGTATGACCTTACTTGTGGGGCTATAGCAGTTGAAATATAGTTGGTATCACTTGTATCAGCAAACAATAGATCGACTTGATTAAACCAACAGATCAGGAGGGGTTACAACGGTTGCAACTGCTGATAACTGGGAGATTGACACATTCTGAGTCAACTGGGATGGTGGGCCCCATTCCAATCTCTTTGGAGGCGATCCACAGGTGTCGGTCATTCCTATGTAACCTGGTTGTGCATTCCAGGGTTACGTGTGGTCAATCACTGATGAAAAAACTGTGATCCATGTGATATCCCCAGTGATATGTGGGATATCCCATACTTTGAATTACTTTGATATGTAGGGTCATTCTCCAGTGACTTGCTCCATCCCAGTCATGCTCGACAAAAGCATGAGTTGATACTTAGGTCATCCAGCTCAAGACGGCAAGAGAAACATGCTTCTACCAAGGAGGTGAATGGGCCTGTGACCTTTGTGACCGTTCAGTGACCACCAGAACTATCATCTCCTGACCACTGTCGGTGGGTGGAGGCTATGTCTAAAGTACACCCGTTTTTCAGACATACCAAAAGATCATATCAAGTTGGTTAGGGATATCAAATTATAATCCATTCTATGGTTGCATCACCACGAGATCACCATGTTCTACTTGGAAATTTGGTAATTTCTTACCCTGAATATTCAATCCCCCCTCCACCCCCCAATTTAGTATTGGATCTATTCATGACTTGGGGCCCAGTTTAGGGTGGGATTCAATATTAGGAAGGGATTATTTGGAAAACGGTCAGAATTGATTTTAGTTTTTTGGGGCGAAAACCATAACTTCCTGTAGATTTTCCCTTAAACCAATCCACTGAAAAATGAGTCGAACACAGGCTCTCTCAGAGCAGAGAGCTGTTGAGAAGTCCTCCAGTCCAGTGCCGGGCCCAGGGGATCATTCTTTGGGGGTTGAACATCCATTTGCTGGGGAATTTAGGAATCACAAGTGTATTAGGGTTTTGATTCATATCTTTTTTGGGTCTGAAAAGGGGGGATACCCCCAAGTTATGGAAATTAAGCTTGATAAAACAGAGGATTTTTTGGTTTCCCTATTTTCAGACAAAGGACATTGGGGCCCAAATTTGATGGAGGAAACACATGGAAATAAGGCCGAGCACCACCTTTCTTTGCTGCAAAAGGGCAGAGTAATAGCTGTTTCTTTCGTATTGCACTGCCACCTGTAAGGGCTTCCTATGGGCTTGGCACACTGAATCTATAGATTCGTCTGACAACACCCAAATGGCTTTGCATGGACATCATAGAATATCTTTCCTCCAGGGCGCACCTGGTACATCATCTCAAAGTTGCTGCTCTATTGGCAACCCCATTCAATTTCATGGTTTAGTACCTAAGTTTCCCAGCAAAAGCAATGCAAATTGGGGTATCCCCTGGTATCCCCTGATTTTGAGTCAAACCTATGCCAGATATAAAGTTGGTTACATATCCCATTGAAGACTATATAGACTATACCAATTAATATATATATATATACATACATATGCATATCCCATTGGTTCAATATTGGTTGTATAAACCTGTTACATCCCATTGAACACATATGGCTGGATGACTCCAGGGCCGCCGTGTGCGGGTGGTGCAGCCAAAGTCCATGGACACCTGTGGTGCCTGCCGATCCGGGGGGTTCGTGCCTTAGCTTTTCAGGACCCGGCTGTGAATCTGAGAGGGTTCACATGGCTTGATTACATATGACATCATATGATGATATGATGTTTTTTTTTCTTCTATCTATCTATCTATCTACCTATCTATCTATCTACCTATCTATCTATCTACCTATCTATATACCTACCTACCTACCTATCTATCTACCTACCTATCTATCTATCTAGCTATCTACCTATCTATCTACCTACCTATCTATCTACCTACCTATCTATCTACCTTTCTATCTATCGACCTATCTATCTATCTATCAACCTATCTATCTATCTACCTACCTATCCATCTATCTATCTACCTATCTATCTATCTATCTACCTACCTATCTATCTATCTACCTATCTATGTATCTACCTATCTATCTACCTACCTACCTATCTATCTACCTACCTATCTATCTATCTACCTACCTACCTATCTATCTACCTACCTATCTATCTATCTAGCTATCTACCTATCTATCTACCTACCTATCTATCTACCTTTCTATCTATCGACCTATCTATCTATCTATTTACCTATCTATCTATTTGCCTACCTATCTATCTATCTATCTGCCTACCTATCTATCTATCTATCTACCTATCTATCTACCTACCTATCTATCTACCTACCTATCTATCTATCTACCTATCTATCTATCTACGTACCTATCTATCTATCTACCTATCTACCTACGTATCTACCTACCTACCTTTCTATCTACCTATCTATCTACCTATCTATCTACCTACCTATCTATCTATCTACCTACCTATCTATCTACCTACCTATCTATCTATCTACCTATATATCTACCTACCTATCTATCTATCTACCTATCTATTTACCTACCTATCTATCTATCTATCTACCTAGCTACCTATCTATCTATCTACCTGCCTATCTATCTATCTACCTATCTATTTATCTATTTATCTATCTACCTATCTATCTATCTACCTATCTATCTACCTACCTATCTAATTATCTATCTACCTATCTATCTATCTATCCACCAATCTATCCACCTATCTATCTACCTACCTATCTATATAGAACGATAAGTAGGTAGGTAGGTAGGCAGGTGGGCCGGTGGATCGATAGACAACCGGTGACGACACCCTGCCATTCGTAGTGAGGTTGGAGCTTGCGGAGGATTTCGCCTCAAACCTTGCTAAAGAGGCAGTGGAGATGAGCCTGTGGGATAAGCATCAAGATAGGTCTATGACATTTGATATATGATATACATATATCATCATATATATCATCACATATCTTGGAAATCCACTATGACAATACTCCAACATAATGTATAGTCAGGAATCGCCTTCAATTCTTTTTGGGAAACAAACATGCGTGTTGGTATATATATATGTATATATATATATTATACGTATACATATGTAACATTTGTAGATAGATGTAGATTTCGGCAAGTGGGACCCTTCTTTGACAGGTCAAGAAGCAGGTGATGGACATGGCGGACCGGGGGTGTCGTTGTGGCAGTTTTCATGGGAAAAATGATGGTAACCCAATTTTTCATGGGAAAATGGGAAAATGGATTCAGGGCACACCATTTTCGCAACTGCAATGGAATCAGCTCCGCTCTGCAACTCTGTTGTGCCGAACTGCAATGCACGCACAATCTCGGGTTAGGTCCCGTAAATACATCTGTGATTCAGACTGCACAAAAAGTGTGAAGTACTGAACAGAATTTAGGTGTTTGCTTGTACCCTTGTTTGGCATGCTTTGGCTTTCAGACTCTTTGAGTTGAAAAAATGGTTAGCACATGGTAGAACCAGTGAGTCGAAGAACGGAAACTTTTCAATCGCAGACAAAAGGTCAGATTTGCCCAAAAACCTTCTAGCCATGGCGCCTGAACAGACCTGTAACCCAACAAGCCAACGGTGTTTAGAGCTTCACAACTTCCCAGCAGCTTCAGCATGGAAGCCGGTTGCCACAAGTATCAGCCATAGTGGTTTGAAATGGGTATGGATCAATACCTATTAATACCATTTTTAATGGGATGAACATCCATTTACCAGCTATTTTGATGTTCACCAGGGGTACAAGGTTTTGACACACTGCCATACGTTCCATACGATTTTTCACAGAAACACCAGGTCTGCCAGCTTTGCACATGATCCCGCGAGTCCGCCATGTCCCTTTGCACCGTTGTGGAGATCGCTCTCCAATTCGAGAGCTTTCGAAACATCGATCTCTTCCACCAAGGCCGGGGCCCACCTCCAATGGGATGGTGAATTAGACCACCAGTAAAATGGGATAAGGCCCTGATAAGGCCCTGATAAGGCTGATCAAAATGATCAAACCCACCTATACAATACTTATCCTATTGATTCCTATTTGATATCCTAGGTGTACCTGGAAAAAAAACTTACAATCGCCTCGTCGCTGTTGATCCTCCACTCGCACTGGAAGGTCTTTATCATTTGAAGACGCGCATCTACAGAGACGATGAGTCTCGGGCGCTTGCTGTGCCCCATAGTCATCTCAAGGCTAGCTGTGGATCTTTGGCCTCTTCTGAAGCAAACATGATCTATCCAAGTGTATGGCATTGTTTTTTTCGGGGATTCGGGAACTCAAATGCTGCACCAGGACTTGACTATGAACTATAGTTGACTATTAACTATAGTGAACTACTCACTATTATATCACTATAGTATACTTATATAACTATTGCCTATTAACTATAGTTCATTGTTCCATTTGGAGGGTTCCACGACTCTGCAGGGCCCAACGTTGGTCACTGAGCCCGTGAAGGGCAAAGCACCTCGCGTGGATCACCACAATTTGATTCCGGCCCACCTCAACGAGGAGTTGCCACTGGCCTGCATTCTTCGATGCCACATATGCCACATGGGATCTCCAGAAATGGGGGGCGTTCCCCCAATTTTTTATGGTCATTTTGGAAAGATGACAAACGCACATGCCAAAGTGTGGCGTTTGTTGGGGTGTACGGTTTTGTTTGTTTTCATCAAGAAGCACAGAGGGGGTGTTTCCAAGAAAAACGAGTCAGTTGCTTTTTTTTTGATGCTTCACTTTTCTCACTTTGGGAGCCGAGGGTTGACACACCAGACGGGTATGGGTCAAATGATTGACCGCCAAACATGGATGGTTTAATGTCCTGCAAATGACAAGCCATTGTGGTTCCATAAATCAATGACTCGACCCGTTACTTGGGGGTGCAGTTGAGGTTATAAGTGCATCTATAACTAGGTATAGGGTTATCCCGACTTATAGAGGGTTGTCACTATGATTATACCGATAAACATCACCCGTACTGTACCGTTTGGTTTTAGGTTCTGCCGTACTGTCGCCTTAGGTACACCTTCTCAACGAGGAGCTTCTTGATCCGCTACTGTGAGGAGGAAGTGGAGCTGGGAGATGTTGGACAATTTCGACTGGAGCTTGGCCCATCAGAGTTGCCCGGCAGCGCTGCCGTAATAATTCCAGGTTAGATCCCAAAAATGTATAAAAATGTAAGAGTAGAATGTAAGTAGAATGTAGTTTATGTGCAAAGTTACAGATATACACTTTGAGTACATCTTTGTACATCTTAGTACCCAAACTCGGATGGATAGAAAGGTCATGACGACGCCATGGTCACCAATGTCAAGCTGGATTATCTCAGGTTGGAGCGCCGGCAACCGCTGCTTTTGGAGGCAGGATCGTTCTTCACACCTGAAACAGTGGCAACATCTTTGTTCCAAAGAGGAACACAGCCTGGAGATTAAGTTGCTTTTTCACTCCAATGACTATGGTTTGTAGGGGATGTATGTATATATATATATAACTACATATATAACTATATACATATCATTATATATATATATTGCAGCGTAGAGGGTCCCCATTCCCAATCAAATGTTGTTGCCACTCTGCATTCTATTGGGAAGATCAACAAAGGTATTAGGGAATATTAAAATCCCACACCGGTTTAACTTTACATTCAATTGGGAAGATCAACAAAGGTATTAAATAGGGAATATTAAAGTCCCACCACCGTTAAACTTTACATTCATTGAAGATCTTCAATAAGGGTTAAACACCGACCCGCGTTAAACTTCTGCATTCATTGAAGATCTTCGATAAGGGATTCATCTTCCCACCCCCGTTAAACTTCTACATTCATTGAAGATCTTCAAAAAGGGTTTAATTCAGCCACCCCCGTTAAACTTCTACATTCATTGAAGATCTTCAAAAAGGGTTTAATTCTCCCACCCCCGTTAAACTTCTACATTCATTGAAGATCTTCAATAAGGGTTTAATTCTCGCACCACCGTTAAACGTCTACATTCATTGAAGACCTTCAATAAGGGTTTAATTCTCCCACTCCCGTTAAATTTCTACATTCATTGAAGATCTTCAATAAGGGATTAATTTTCCCACCCCAGTTAAACTTCTACATTCATTGAAGATCTTCGATAAGGGATTAATCTTCCCACCCCCGTTAAACTTCTACATTCATTGAAGATCGTCAATAAGGGTTTAATTCAGCCACCCCCGTTCAACTTTACATTCATTGAAGATCTTCAAAAAGGGTTTAATTCTCCCACCCCGTTAAACTTCTACATTCATTGAAGATCTTCAATAAGGGTTTAGTTCTCGCACCACCGTTAAACGTCTACATTCATTGAAGACCTTCAATAAGGGTTTAATTCTCCCACCCCCGTTAAATTTCTACATTCATTGAAGATCTTTAATAAGGGATGAATTTTCCCACCCCCGTTAAACTTCTACATTGATTGAAGATCTTCAATAATGGTTGGATGATGATGATGATGATGATGATGATGATGCGTTGCCTGTCGTGCTTGCGGTTCCGGGCAAAACCCAGGAATTTGCCGTATATGTATATATATATACACGTATGTACATACTTTATGGGGTTTGAGAACCTTTAAGAACCAACAAACATTATTGGGGGGCGCCACCGAGTCGGACAGGTGGAGCTGATGTTTGCTGATCTGACGCAGCCCAGCGGAGAAAACCTGGGAGATCAGCCTGATGTTGAGCCCGGGGCTCAGCCGTGGGGCTGGGAAAGACATGCGATTCCCTACCACTTTGATGATATGTTGTGGTTTACGGTTTACAGTCTTTTGGAATATATGATTCAGTTCGATTATATAGTTCTCTTTTTTTGGATGAATTTATGGCTAACAGATGGATTTCTGGCTAACAGTCTGGCATGAGATGACTCACATGGACTCAATGCAGGTCGGCTGAATTCCGATGCGTCTCCACTCAAGTCTTGCGACTGCGTGGGGTGGCCCCGCCCTCAGTCTCGGTGTCCCAAAATGTATCTCAGATCCTCCGATTCCGATGGGTGATCATCATATTTTGAATCAAAGTGGCCGAAAAATGGGAAGCAAATAACAAAACAATTCTTGGACAAACTGACTTCCTTCATCGTCCCCATCTAGCTTTGGAAGCATTCCCTCCCAAGGACACTCCCAAAATTGGGATCCCAAAAACGCTCTGGTCATCAATCCATTATAATACTTGTAGGGGTTACTGATATGGTAATGCTGCAATGCTGAAGATTCCACAGCCTACTGGTCCGAATCCCTGAGGAGCGAGGCTTGCATGACTTTTGCCCGGTGGTTTTCGATGAGTGCCACTTCTGCCTTCTAAACCTAGCGGTTCACTCGGCCACCTGGCTATGTTGGGAGGACATGACTGAAAAAATAATGTGTTTTTTGGGTAGTGGGGGGTGCTTCAGATGCTTGGGTGACTCAGACATTGGGCGAAGTGGAAAAAAAATGCAGTGCTTGGTTAGCCTGTTGCCTCCTCTTTCAAGGGTGAGACATGTAACGTTTGATGTTGTGCCTGCATGTGGGTTCAGGACCCAGCTCAAAATGATATCTTTGGACCAAGGGATCTTTTGCTGTGCAGTCTATCTCATCAAACTGTATTCACAGTACATATACATCCCGCCGGGTGCGGAATCGCGCGTATAGACGCATCACCATGGTCAAAAAATGACAACCCTTTCAGTGTTTCGTAGCCGTCTCAAAGTAAAAATCTAAAAAAAAAAGGTCATTTTTCTTGCGTTTGGCAACCCTTCCACACGAAATCCGGACCTTTTTGTGCCTTGCCAGTTTCAGCGATCATTGTGCATGTAGACCTGTGCTGTTTTTTTCAACAGGTCAGGACACAACGCGTTTTCAACTTCAAACGAACG
>Ga0126342_10015848_pt1 | contig 13178 bp, 10 predicted proteins | sample Cyp1metagenome_FD_92528 | JGI IMG/M metagenome (GOLD analysis project Ga0126342, IMG submission 92528) | Coral microbial communities from Lord Howe Island, Old Settlement Bay, Australia - Cyphastrea 1 metagenome | ecosystem: Host-associated > Invertebrates > Cnidaria > Coral ... | reverse complement strand
TAGGAGTTGCAGTTGTAGTTGTATCTGTAGTTGTAGTGTAGGAGTAGTGTAGTAGTAGTAGTAGTAGTAGTAGTAGTAGTAGTAGTAGTAGTAGTAGTAGTAGTAGTAGTAATAGTAGTAGTAGTAGTAGCAGTAGTAGTAGCAGTAGTAGTAGTAGTGGTAGTAGTAGTAGTAGTAGTAAGAAGTAGTAGTAGTAGTAGTAGTAGTGGTAGTAGTAGTAGTAGTAGTAGCAAAATGTCGTGGTAATTGTTGTTGTAGTAGTGTAGTTGAAGTTGTAGTGTAGTTGAAGTGTAGTTGTAGTGTAGCTGAAGTTGTAGTTGTAGCTGTAGTTGCAGTTGTAGTGTAGTTGCAGTGTTTGTTGCAGTTGTAGTTGTAGTGGCACTTGTACTTGTAGTTGAAGTGTAGGTGAAGTGTAGTTGAAGTTGTAGTTGTAGTGGTAGTTGAAGTTGTAGTTGAGGTTGTAGTTGTAGTGTGGTGTAGTGCAGTTGCAGTTGTCTTTCTAGCTGTCTATCTATATATCTATATATATATATATATATTTAGTATATATGTTTACCTATTTGTCTTTCTGTCTTTCTGTTTTGTCTATCTATCTTTCTATCTGTCTTTCTATCTATCTATCTATCTATCTGCAAGTTCGAAAATGAAGCTATTCTACGAGACTTCCTCAATTTTTGAACTTGACAACATCAAAACAAAGCAATTCTGCGAGACGTCCTCAAGTTTTGCACGGGGCAACGTCAAAAACGAAGCTATTCCTCGAGACTTCCTCAATTTTCGAAGTTGACAGCAGCAAAAATGAAGCAATTCTGCGAGACGTCCTTCAAAAATGGAAAGTTGAGTGCAGAGCTGACGGCCTCGTACCAATGTCTTTTGATTTTTTTTTTCCGGACGACATATCTAACGTATTGCGCCTGCCACGAAAAATTGGTGCCAGGTCATACGAAGTTCTGCACCTATCACGCAAAGTCATCTCAGCAAAGCTGAAGATCTGATGCTCCAAAATGCAACCCCTCAGGAAATCAGCGACCTCCTAACATCTCTGATGAACATGTCTCTTGTACTGCGCCTGCCACGCAAAATGCATCTTTGCAGATCGTCTGCAAATGCCCCACGCCTACCATAGTTTTTGGAAATGCTACACAACCCTCACGTTTTGGAGGTGCAGAATCCCTTGCGCCTGCTACGCAAAACCACATCTGGACGTCCAAAAGTGGTCCGAGCATGTGGTGTTCTTAAATATTTTTAAATGCTTTTAACATGTTGACTTGGAAATGTGCTTCGCGCCACAACGGCGTGCACTTTGACAACTTCTCAACTCCCAAAAGTGCTTCTAGGCTGAGGTGTTTTGTACATTTTGACTTCGCAATGTGCTTCGCGCTACAACGGCCTGCACTTTTTCGACATCTCAACTTCCAAAAGTGCTCTGAACGTGGTGTGTCTTGTACATTTTGACTTCGAAATGTGCTTCGCGCCACAATGGCGTGCACTTTTTCGACATGTCAACTTCCAAAAGTGGTCCGAGATCGTCAGTTTTTTTAAACTTTTGACTTGGAAATGTGCTTCGCGCCACAAGGGTGCACTTTTTCGACATGTCAACTTCCAAAAGTGTCCGAGACCGTCAGTTTTTTAAACTTTTGACTTGGAAATGTGCTTCACGCCACAAGGGTGCACTTTTTCGACATCTCAACTTCCAAAGTCGTCCGGCGTTGGTGTGTTTTGTACATTTTGACTTGGAAATGTGCTTCGGGCCACAACGGCGTGCAACTTTTCATCTCTCATCTGACCACATGGCTCCGCACCCGCCGCTTTAGCGAGCCTACTTTTCGACCCTCCGGAGCCACAAACCATTGGAAAAACACAGTGTTTAGCGACTTTCCTACCTTTTCGCACAGCTGCTTCTTCTTTCTTCTCACTCTTACTCTTCTCTGATCTTCTCTCTTCGGCTCTTCTCCTCCCTGACTCTTCCCACCTCTGCTTTTCCATCTGTCCATATTGTCGGAAGTTTGACTTCTAAACTTCATTCGATGATATACAAACATCCTGACCCAGTACCCAATGTGTGTGTGTATATGAATTATATTAATTTATATTGTTATCGGCTTACAAGCATTGACATATCTGAGGCATATCTGGGTCCAAAAGCCTCCAGTTCAGGTTGTTCAGGTCGAAATTTGGCCTTTCACCCAGGAAAGAAATGGTGCAACGTGCCAAGAAGTCTTTCTTCCAAGGCCTGGACGTCACATTGGATGGTTATACCTAGACCCTTTGTGCCCCAAATAAAATGCTAAAAGTCACCAGGATATGGTCTAAAATAATGTTAAACACAGTGGTATTGGCAATGTTTAAGGGTACTTTCATGGCGGGTCTGGGTAGTGATGAATCGAATTTGTGTAATTTGTGACAGTGGCATGCTTATGTTGAAGATATTTGCTGTTGACGATATCAATGTTGTTATTTGTTGCATTTTCAATGTGGTGTGTTTAGTCAATTATGGTAACGCATCCTGAACAATAACCTTAGTCAGAACTTTTGAACTATGGTCCTAACATCCGGTCGTATCCCAATTCTGTTGGTTATATCAGTTTTACCCTTCGTGAATATCCGAAATTATTTTTTGTTTGTACAAGTATCTTCATATCCCCTGGTTTGAGGTCACGGAAACAAATTGACCCTTACCTCCTATGAGAAGATGGTCGTTTTCGGGGGACAGTTGTGTGGGGAAACGTTGGTTTCTACATCAACATATCTATCATAAACCCTATAATGTCAACCCCGGATTAATAAACCATGGTTTGTTAATTAGGGGGTACCCTCCAACTCCACTAACAATCCCATCAATCCCTCTAATTCCAATAAATATACCATTTCCAACTCATCCTACAATATAAACAATATGAGTACAACATTCTCATCCAATTTCCTATACAATATAGTACATAAATGGTACCCTCCCAACTAAACAGCCGTTTGGGGTTTATTAATCTAGGATTGACATTATACCTATTGGAATTGTACACAGAAACCAACTGTTTTGCCCTCGTTTCGGGGCCAATCTTCACTCAAGGCACTGGTGGATGCACTCGCATGACCCGCGACGATTTCCAGCTGAAGTGTTCCCTGGTCAGCGAAATGCAAAGAGCGCAGCAACGGAGAAGGGTCCCAACTGGCTGCCAGATGTGTAGCTACAATATTGCATTGCCTGATATATATATATATATATGCATGTATGCTAGATGTATTGCCAACTATATTACATTGCTTTACGTATAATTAGTATTTGTTGTATGTATATAAAATCATATATACATCTATACAGTATTATACATGCTTAGACAGAAGGATTTGAAGAGACAAAAAATAAGCCAATCAGAGTAGTGAAACATCTTGAAACTACAGATATTTATATTTTAGATACATATATATATATATATATATGGGTAAATTATAACGAAGATCTAGGCACAAGCCTTCCCGCGGCGGTCTTGTCAGGTCCTCTGTCGGACCTGCGAATTGTGCCATGCCATCATCGGTGCTGTGACGCAATGCCCGTGTGCGTTCTTTGTGTAAGAACACTTGGGGCGCCTGCCACATTCACAGCTTATCATCTTGATGATGCTTTTCCTTTCGAGATTTGCCCTACTTGTGGCTGTTGAGGACGAGAACTCTATGGTCGTCATGCAAGATTTGGACGTCAACCCTGTGTTTGCTAAAGCTTTCCGTGACTGTTTTGTTTGGTGGCCTTGGCACTGGATTCAGGCATTTGCTGGCCACTTCACATCTATGATGACTACATCGTCCGCAAGCTGTCCCAGTGGAATATTTTCTGAGGAGCCAAACCTGGCGTTAGCTTGTCTTCCAGAAATTCGAGTTACCGACCGTGCTGGCAAGAAGATTTCCATCAACTGCCACCAGAGTGGTGGTGCCCAGGTGGCACTTTCCAATAGGTCTGACACCCTGTGTCTGGAGTTGTTGACTGTGAGGGGGATTGCTCTCATAGTTTGGACGAGTGCTGTTGCTACCACAAGGGGGCTTGGAGCTTGGCAGTGCTGTAGGGCCGAAAGGAGGTCGCGGGACCTTCAAGACTGCGAAGTATTTTTTGCCACCTTTGAGCGTGTGACACATGGCGTTGAAGTGAATTGGACAATGGCTGCCGGCTGGTTAGTCTTTTGTGAAATCACATTCAGACTGATGCTTGTGCTGCCATCTTGCCAAGGACTTCTTTGAGCACATGGCATGGCTTTTGGCAACGCAGAATGACATGTGAACGAATGGTCTTGAGAGATTTGAGCCAATGGCTACTTCTGGGTGGCGGGTGGCGCACCCGCTTTCTCAGGAAAAATCGCTGAGATGTGCGTGGCCTGCAAAAGGCTGACCATGCGATGCTTTGACAAATTTTCATTTCGACGCTGCGCATAGGCGCAAAGCGGTCTTACCTAGATAGGAATATGTGTGCCTGATTGGGCGCCTTTCTTTGTCAAGTGTAGGTGTGCGTGACCAGGCTTTGATCACGCACACTTCTTTTGCCAAGTGAGTTGGTGTTCTCGGTCTGTTGCCACTCGGGCGCAGTTTCGCTTTAGCTGGGCTGTGACTCTCTGCTTGCAGTAAAAGGGTAAATTATAACGACCTCACTGCGACCTCATTGGAATCATGGTTAATAAGGGAAATCCTCCCTAAATGGCCTTAATTCAGGTTGGTGAATTATTATAATTTACCCATATATATATATTATTTCTACAATATATATATATATATATATATATTTATATGTATTATGCATACATCTACACACATCACACATCATACATTCACTAAATACGGCCCCTTGGCGCTTCCCCATTGCTCTCAGGTTACCACGCAGGCTACTGCCTGAGCGAGGAGGACGGGGATCGACGGGGACCGACGGACCTGGTGCAGTCTCCAAGTGGCGTGGCTATTTTAACAGGGGAAATGAGGTGAACAAACCAGCAAGTGTGAGGTGGTTTATATTGGTGAATATGGTTTATCAGCAAATTTTGAGGTGGTTTAATGGGATTTAACCAACAAAAATGGTGATTTTAATGGGATTTACCCTCTGGTTATTTGTTACATAGCCATGGTATAGATGGCCCATTGAGATAGATGATTTTCCCAGCTAGAAACCTCCATTTATAAGGGATTTCCCATGGCTATGTTAAATTTACCAGATGGTATATGGGTTTATATGGTTTATCTGATCAGCAAATTTGAGGTGGTTGTGTTTTGAAACATCCAATATGTTCATGATTGGATGGGTTTATAAACAACATGGGGATAGAACTGGATATGATGGGATATGTGTGGATGATCTGATCTCTTCATATATAAATTCTATTTCCTGACAAGCAGACCCGATGATGTGATTATTATTTCGCATGAGGTGAGCTAAATTAGAGAAACATGTTGTTTGGTTTGCGGGATGTTTTGAGCCATTTCCTTGAACCAAGTTGTCCAAAGATTGCCATGCACTTTCCTCTTGGAGCATACTTTTTTGTTGGGAGCTTCCCGGACTTCAACTGCAATGTGCTCGGCCGAAGTCTTCTTAACACCGGGGTGAACAAATCAGAATTAAGGCCCTATTCAGCCAGTGACATTTTCTCTTTTATCATTACTTACATCCCGTGCCTGTTCCCCGGAAAACTACCAGACAAAAGTGGGAAACACCTCCTCTGCACTGAAAGTTTGTGTATCCGTTTAGCCTTTTATTTTAAAACATACAATGAGACAGAAGATGTATTTTGTTTTCTCAATTGGATTTCGTGTGCCTGGACCTTCATCAACCCCTTTCTTAAAGGGTCTGAAAACTCGCAATACAGGTGTTTTGACTCGCAATACCAGTGTGTGTAATGTTTTTTCTACCAAAAATGGTACTTACCTACGACCCAAAAATGGTGTCCGGCGGTGCAGGCTTTAGGTGACCTTTGACCCGCAGGAGTTGGAAGAAGCCTTTCGGGAGCTCGACAAAGATGGATCTGGCGAAATTGATTTTCCGGAATATTTGTATCTTGGTGGAGGAAAAAACCATATCATGTTGTGGTGATTTTTGGAAATGGGAAATGATACAAACATTTTCGGATACTATGTATGTCTTCTCTGATATTCCTCTTGCTTTGTCATGAGCCATACTAGGGATGTGTGCTTGTATTATCTGGTAACATCTCCACCTATATCTTGAAGTAGACATGTTTGTATCTTGCCTGGACAGTCATTTGTGACCCATTTTACTCACCAGTTTGTATAGTGATAATCCAGAGCCAAGGGTAACATGAATCATGTGTTTCTTTTTTTTGGGGGGTTCTCTTGACCCCTCAAGGTTGGTGTTACTTTGGGGTTACTTGTTATCTTGTGGTAAATAAACATAGACCCTGCAAATCACCAATTTTCAATGGAAACTAATCTTCCAACCCTTATCTGCCAGGGTCGAACTGTTAATTTACTGGTGGGTATCTTGTGGGAAATTAGGACAGAAGAAAATGTTGCTTGAAACCAGGACCGCCTGGATCATTGCCGTGCATCCGGTCCCTCAAGTCCAGTGGAGTATGTGGCGTCAGCTGCTCATCTCTTTATCAACACACGGTCCTGGTTTATCATGTGCAATTCTTATTTGAGCGCCGTTGGAAACCCGCCTGACATGCAGCACTAGGTTGCGGGTTAAGTTGTTCTAGCTGAGAAATTGGCATTTTGTCGAATTCCATGTTCAATTTCATGCCCAGGTGCTCCACGGTGCTGGAATATTTACTGCACCAACATCTACCCAAGAAATTGCTTGGTTTTGGGGTACCCTTAAGAATCTGCAAATGTGAACAATGTGAACTCCTACATTGCTACATCTCCAGGTTTCCTAAGTCATGGAGGTACCCCCTTGCATCATCCAGTCGTCATGGATGACCATGACTTAGTATTCAAATTATGCTTTTGGGAATCCCCCATTTTTAGGAGATCCACATTTGGAGGTTCGGCTCTTGGATCGCGAACTTTCGTGAATTCGTGAATCTCCGGTCTCGAGGCGATGGCGCCAGGGCGACAATCGATTTGCACATTTGCTTCATGATGTGCCCTGGTGGAGTCCGGAGATCACCTGTAAAATTACCACCAGCTATTGATATGATTGGTGACGAATTACCATAGATTATCAGGATATGAATAGCATCAGCTTTGATATTGGTGAGTAGCCTCCAGTAAATTAGCATAGTGCCAGAAAAAGGGCTTGGAAGATTCGTTTCCACTAAGAATTGCAAAAAAAATCAGGGTCCAACTGTCAACTGACCAGAGTCAACTTACCAGTTTTTTTTCAAGATACGACTCCCAAATCACATAAATCATCATGTTTGCTAGCATTGAAAACGTTGGCTTTGCTAAGAGAAATGATCAAAAAAAGTTGGGATTCCTGCCATGATAAAACGCTAGCGAATCTGGACCGCCATCTACAATTTTTGGGGCTATCTCCATGATAAGTTGGTTATAGTTGGTTTATAACGGTTAAATGACACCCCAATAAAAACACTCTGGAACGAAGTCTTCTCCCAAAAAAAAATGATGGTTGTTAAAATCATGACGATTGACGGTTGATTTTTCACATCCCACTAAAGACTATCAGCAGAAGAGCCTTGATCTGGAAGATCGTTTATTGGAAATCAATTAAATTTGAAAGTCAAGGAACATATCATTATATAACTATAGCCATTACAAACACCATAGTATAACTGTATCCCTATATACCATTATAAACCAATATTAACCATTGTAAATGACGGTTAAACCTTTATTACCCATTATAAATGATGGTTATTAACTATTAACCATTGATTTCATGTCAAACCTTACTGGAAGAGAGGCAGCTGTAGGAGTCCCACACCGTCGGATCTTCAATCTCCCAATCGGATATGTTATATCCCCAATAAAAATGGCAATTTTATAGAGGAATTTCTGGGGAAATCCATGGAATTTGGATGTTCAGACTTAAATCAATATCTGAGTTCATTAATGTTAACATTGATGTATAATCTGTCTAATGTGTTAATTAATAATGTTAGGTAATTATCCATTTGGGTGTTCATTCCAATAATTCCAATTGTGTGTCTTTGTTTTTTTAATGTCTTGGAATGATCTGCATTTTGGTCGGTCCAATCTCGATCATCTCCTGAGAATCGTACACTTTTCAAGCCACGGCAACTTGGGATGTGATTGGAAGCCCCCCCAAAAAAATTGCCATGGATCAATACCTGAAAAATTTCCCATTTTTAGGAGAATGAAGCTCCATAAATCCCAGCTATTTTGATGTGAACTACAGGGCTACAAGGTGACGTGACCCATCCCTGGTATTGGAACTGACTTTGATTGGATCTTCGAAAAACTGCCGAGGCCAGTGATGAACATTCAGACTACATCCGACAGGCGCACCCTGCGTATGCTCCATGGGATGTGAAGGGTGTACCATAAATTACTAGTTGGTGGTTTGGAACATGTTTTATGACTTTCCATATGTTGGGAATATTAATCCTAACTGACGAACTCATATTTTTCAGAGGGGTAGGTCAACCACCAACCAGATTAATGATTGGACCATGAAGGGGTAAATGGTGGCAAACAGTCCATGGAGTGGAGCCCTTGGTTTTTGCCAATCCTACCATCCTACCTCTATCCACACATTTAAGTTCCAAATCACCAGAATTTCCTGTGGGGACACATATATTTAGCTATATAGGTTCTAGGTCAAGACCCCTTATTGGTAATTTGAAGCGTTTGGCTGTTTTCAAACAGCAAACGAGGGGATTCGGACGTTTTGGTCACCCAAGAAACTATGTGGAACACTGTCCCCATGACATATCGATGCGAATATCATACACAAACTAAAATTGTCTTAAAAGCCACAGTTTATTATGCAGTTGATATATCAATACCAGACCAGATCTCATATTTCTAGAAGCATGTTTTCATTTCACTGTATTAACTCATTATGACAGATTATTAAAGTCATTGCTAAATTATATGGTATATAACTAACTGTTGTCCCCACTTGTCCTTTGAACACACACAGACACACATTACCAGTTTTCCAAAGGATGTTGTTCTGTCTCTCAGTGTTTCTAATTTCATTAACTTATTATTTTGGGGTTTCAAACCCACATTTTATGATTTGTTTTACATTTTATAAGTTTTCAAAGTTTCCTACGATTTCAATTCTTCCCCATTGTATTCCATGTTTTCCAGTTGGTCCCAATGTTTTTTGAATGTTTTTTTCAGTATTTCTCATGCTGTTCCATTCATTGTTTTGCCCAATGGTTTCCAGTGTTTTTCCCCAAGTTTTCCGCATGTTTCCCCATGTTTCCCATGTTTTCCCGTTGTTTTTCCTTGTTTTCCCTTGTTTTCCCGGCGATGCCAAGGGCATCTTCCCAGTTTTGGACGCGGCGCAGGTCGGGGACTTCTTCCGCGGCTACGACTGGGAGCTGAAAGGCGCTGCGCCGCGCGCTGGGAGATGGACTACGGAACTGTAACTGCGTGGATTATATATATATATATATATATAATATGTATTCATATGTATGATATGCAATATGTATACATATTAATTTACACAGGCTGTTGTGAGCGCAAAAAAAACCATGAAACCATCCATAGTATCAAGGCTATATATCCCCAAAATTTCGTTTTTTTAGCGCTCACAACACCCCTTTCTGATTAATTTATATATATATACATATGTGTATACACATTTATAAAACAGACTATGTGTATAACACTATGTATATATATATATATACATACATATATTCAGACATACATATGTATATAGACCCCCCGCATTGGGATTAATGTATATAAATGGTATTACGATTAATTAATCATCATTGGTATTGAGAGTTGGGCAATGGGGATGTACTTTGGGATGCAATTTCGGATATACTGGATATTTAACCAAGAATATAATGAATGGGATGTGCGGATGGGTGGTAAAACCAAGCCATCATCTATTAATCCCAGCTGTTTTGATGAGAACAGAGAAAATAGAGATCACTCCCCAGGAACTACTTTTCACATAGGATTGGCACAGGGTATGATAATCAAGTTCGCCATTTTTTTCGGATGGATTATATAGCTCGTTAGTGGGTTATTTAAAATTTAGTGTAAGTGAGTGAATACATTTTGATCCTGCCAGCTAGGAATTTACCCTCCGGTAAACTAACAGTTTGCTATCGAAAATGAACCATGTAGTTCCATGATTTAATTATTAAAGATTGTGATTTTCCATAGCTATGTTAAATTACCAGAGGGTAAGTGAAATTGTGATTAATAAGTGGAACATACCATACTCCAATCTGACCCAGTCCAAGTTGCTGAAAAGGGACGTAACTTGTAGAGCCACTCAGATGAGCGGTGGCTAAACCTCTGATGATCTTCTCCGGTCATATCAGGTCATACTAGCCTTTATTATCCTTTATTATATCTTCAATATGTATATATATATATGTGTGTCTATACATGGACATGTCATCATTGGGCATCCGCGGGTTGGGATTTTCATGATTGCAAGAAACTTCTGTGAAAAAAATGGGACAATTCATGAAAAAACATCGCGCTTTGTAATGGAGTTGTCACCATCCATTGTAAGTATCATCCATTGACTACAGGCTTCCTGGGGTAATGGAGTTAATTTGTGTTAATGTAAGTACATCCATCATGTTATCATCACAGTATTAGTGATGATTATTCATGTGGTAAATCACCATCAAGTATTGATCATACATTATGAATGGAATTCGGGTACCGTCATCCACCTGACCATCAAATACATTGATATTGACAAATACAAAATAAAAAACGAACTATTATTTTTGATGATATTATCTATTATTTATCATCTAATTAATTATTGATTATGATCATGGTAATGGAGTTATCATCATAATCAATAGAGTAATCAAGGATTATTATTATTATCATCTACAATCTATAACACTTAAACTTATATAACACATCCTATGGAGTAATCATCTACCCTCAGGTAAATTAACATAGACCCTGGCAGTCATCGGGGTTGGAAGACTAGTTTGCATTAAAAAATGGTGATTTTCAGGGTCCAACTGTTAATTTACCAGGGCGTATTTTTCAATTGTTATTATCATCTATAATCTATAACACTTATACTGACTTGTACTGTAATATAACACATCCTATGGAGTTATCATCTATTTTTCAATGGAATGCCCTTATTATTGCTTCTGTTCCAGGCTATCTCTCGGTCGAAGCCTTTCGACCGCTCTACGACATCTTGGTGGAACAGGGTGAAGTGACGGACTGCAGCGACCAGCGCTGGGCGATGGGGGGGAGATTGAGGTGACGCAACGTATGGGGCTGTAAACCTCTATGGTAAACATACAAAAAACTATGGAAAAACACTATTTTTCATGGGAAAATTCACTATAAATGGCCATTTTCAATGATCAAATATGGGTGGTTAGTAGGGGAAATCATCCCCATTCATGGCCGCAAGATTCAGGTTGGTAAATTATGATAATTTACCCAGAAATATGGCGATCCTGTGGATGATTGCGAAATCCTGTATCAGATAATGGTAGATATATGGATGTTTTTTTAGATGGTTTATCCTGGTGTCATCTTATGATTTGCAGTGTTTCATAGAAATCCCAAGAGTTACTAACTGGCGCAGGATTTCGCAACCATCCGCAGTATTTTACGTCTTTGATGGGATATCATGGCATATGTACTGTAGCATGCTGTGGACAAGCATATGATCTTGGCATGTCTGAAAAAAATAGGCATTCCACAATGTCACAATTCCATTTGTCCATCAGCATGTTCTGCATTATGATTGGCATTTGTTGAAGTTTGTGGGAGGTATACCTTAAATGTTGAGCCACATTTCACTTAAGCCAGTTTTGAGACCCAGCAAGACAAGTTTCATACAGATCCTTTAACAATTTTTGACAGTTCAGCCACGTTTCCCTTGGTGCCTCAGAAGGCTCCAGGAACACCATGGCCCGTGAGGAGCGCTATGAGAAAGTCATAGAACAGGTGGACACCAATGGCGATGGTATCTTGTCAGGGAAATCGACGGGAAACCGACAGCAAAACTACGGAGGTCAAAGCCACGGGTGAAGGGTAGCTATTGTGGGGGGAATGGAGAGGGAAATGGAGGTGAAAGATGGAACAAATACATATTTAAATACATGTATCTATATACATGTACATCTGCAACTATATAGCATTTTCCTGAAACTCAGATCAAGGGAAACTTTGCAAGAACATCATCATTCTTCATGGTTCTGAAATGAAACCATAGATTCCTGTAGATGTTTACTTAAAATACCATAAAATGTTGATAAAGTTAGTCCCGAATAGTCCCTACAATTTCCCCATGAACATCAAGCAAGCACAGGCTCGCCTGTAGCCCCATGGGCGTCGCGACATCAGTCGCAGCATCTTGTCACGTGGCCCTCGCTAAATTGGTTGAAAAAACTCCGAAAATTAACAGAAGATGGGATATTCACTGACAAAAATGATGGTTTCATGGAATTCAATGGGATTTTTATGTTATAGTTTGCATCCATTTTATGGCTTTAAACTCTGGTTTTAAAGCAATCACAACTTATTAGATATACCAAGCAACCATGAGCACGCCGAAAATTCCGGGCGCGGAGAGGCAGCTTGTTGGAGCCGAGGCCAGGTGTCACTGAACGAGTTCATTAAGTGGTATGCTGAAACCTGGGATTCTTGGCGAAATCTGCTGGAAGATTATCCCTAATAGAAATCACGTCTTTTTTCAAAAAATGGAACAAATTACTTTACTTCGTGTGATCCCTACCATGACATTTATACATTTTCTTACTGGCAAATCTTCTGGCATTCTATCTGACATATCTTCTGGCATTCTATCTGGCATTCATTCTATCTGGCATATCTTCTGGCATATGTTCTGGCACATCTTCTGGCATATCTGCTGGCATTCTATCTGGCACATCTTCTGGCTTATGTTCTGGCATATCTCATAGCATTTTATCTGGCATATCTTCTGGCATTCATTCTGGCCGTTGAGGTCCAGCGGTGCACACTGAGCTGGGCAGGTCCCAGGTTGAGGTCCAGCGGTGCACACTGAGCTGGGAAGGTCCCCGGTTGAGGTCCAGTGGTGCACACTGAGCTGG
>Ga0126342_10015847_pt1 | contig 13178 bp, 13 predicted proteins | sample Cyp1metagenome_FD_92528 | JGI IMG/M metagenome (GOLD analysis project Ga0126342, IMG submission 92528) | Coral microbial communities from Lord Howe Island, Old Settlement Bay, Australia - Cyphastrea 1 metagenome | ecosystem: Host-associated > Invertebrates > Cnidaria > Coral ... | reverse complement strand
TGCGTGCCGCCTGATAACGAAAAAGAAAAAACAGTAGATCCAGATGAATTATCAACAACCAATACTAAACTTCTAAACAACTATTTTTGACAAATGGTCATGTATGTATGTATGTATGTATCTATGTATGTATGTATGTATGCATGTATGTATGTACGTACGTATGTATGTATGTATGTATGTATATAATAAATAAATATTTAATCTACAAAAATAAATCACTCAAAACTAATAGTAAACCATGTGATTATTGGGTGTGTCTAGAAAGGTAAGCTCACCATGCAAACATGGAGCATCAAACGTTTTATGGACATAAAATGCAATAATAATGGGATATGTTGGGATAGTAATGAACATATATTTGGGCTAACTCTTGGAAAACTCACCGGCTATGCCTGGCTTGTTTCCTGCGGAAAAAGGTGATTGACCAGTGGATGGAATGGTGGCACCCTATTGTCAAACAACCCCGTACGACAAGTGGATTCATCTGGGAAAGTCTGGTGATTATTATATACATGTAGGAGAATCCTGTGTAAGACGGAGATTATCGTCTGTATGGTCTTGTCAAAAAATCCCAGATTTTCCATGGATCGTGCTGATCCCCAAGACATCAACCAACGGTTTTGTTTGATACTGCTCATCCGGGATCATCCTATGTGCTGGATGGACAACTGAAGGAAATAAAACTGCCAGGCAGGAGAGGTTTCCTTCCGATCTACACTAATGCCCGCAAGAAAATAGAACATGTTTCCAATAGTTTCCGAAAGTAGCAGGTTAACTAGCGCGGAAAAAGGGGGATGGGTGAAGACCGTGTACCCTTTCGGCTCACCCTCGAATAACTAGTGGTAAATGGACACGTTCAGCACATCCTCGGGATGGGTCCCTCCACTTTTTAATTTGGTCGACCTAGGAAAACCCATTACCTATAATTAGAATTACAACAAACCCTACTTAGTGTAGTTAAATACAACTAATCTTAGCTATAAAGGATGACTAGTTGATCACATTAATTATGATTGAACATGATTGAACAGTGTTCAACACCCGCACTCATTCCAATTTACTGTTTGGTGAATAGGGATATTGGATAGTATAAGCCCTTCAATCATCAAACGAATGGGGTCTTGAACATTGCTCGGTAAGGGGTAACTCTGCGTCTGGTTATAAGTCAAACCACTGGTTCTGGGTTTTCAAAATTTGTGTCCATCTCAGCATTGATGCAAATCATGTGGAGACTCGCGCCCTATGTGACCAAGTTGGTATCATTCGCCATTCCCAACTTTTCACACATTGATATGAACTAAGTTTTTGCAAGTTGACATGATTGACTACTCGAAGGCCCCCCATGATTTGTTTCTTCGCCATATTCTTTGGTTCTCGAACCAAGTCGGACGATCCAGCTATGGTTTTGATCAGCAACTTCCTCTGAAAAAAGGGGATCCAATTTGGTATGCCATGTATCGTCATTTGCCTATTATATGGTTGTTCACTGGCGTTGACCCCCAAACCTAAAATAACCAGCGCTAAACGGACATCGACGCCATGTAGCAGAACCTTGCATGGCTTCTCCAATGTCTTGCCTCAGCTTAAACACATTGTAGGCATTCCTACATTCTTTGAAGCCACATTTTCGCCGCAATTCTTTGCGCTGGGAAATGCCTTGTTTGGCAAAAAGATTCTTATCTTTAACGTCATTTGATTCCTCGCCTGCCAGGTGAGAGTCTCTGTGGACCTCGCGAGATCCATTCAGCACTGCGAGCTTGCAATTCTATGCCAAGCAAAACATCGACATCAGATAAAATGCCACATGACATGCTAGATCTAGATCAAACGTTTGAACAAACAAAATATGGCTAGCAAACTTCCGAATTGCGGATGGTAATGGTTAGCGGTTAGCATGCGCACCATCATGTCAACCCCATCATCAAGTATAGTTGGGAAGTGAAAGAGTTCGGGAGGCTGTGAATTCACGTATGAAAACATTTTTTGGCACGAAACCCCGTGCTTCCGTTTCTTTCAGGTATTATTGTGGCCCCTGGGGTCGCGAAAGTACGGCCTGTGTTTCCGCGGTTTCGGAACTCGATCAGGAAAGCTGCCAACAAAAGGCGCATGAGCGCACATTTGGAAGATAAGGTCGGAAAAAAAATGAGCACGAGACTGTAGCGAGAGCTCGCCGTCAAAAAAAAACAAAGCCTGGTGGGATTGAAGCAACCCCGGATTTGTGTGAAGTCCGCAGTGCTGGCGCTGCATCAAGGTTGGTCGATTTGGTGCGACCCTCCTGCTATTCGGGTTTGCAGCCGGGTGTGATAAAATGGATTGGCACAGCTGCGAGCAGGAAAGCATAGGTGATGCCGCCACTTTCCTGCTATGGTGGAGCAGCTGGAAGTTGCTAAACGCATCTAACACCTGCGCGACAATAGTCTTTGATCATAATGCCAGGTTTGCTCTATGCAGGATTGCAGCAGGTTGCAAGACGCACTGTACTGGCTGCGCGAAGAGAAGAAGTGGGTTGCAGAAGCTACAGAAGAGGTAGCTGGGAGCTTAGAGCAGAAGCAGCCCAGGTAAGAGGCCGCTCAGAGAAGGAGTATAACTGAGAGAAGAGGTACCTGAGCAACGAGGTCGCTCAGTGAAGAAGTAGCTCAACAAAGAAGTACAGCTCACTCATTCATGCACATCGACTCCTTCATTCGTTCATTCGTTCATTCGTTCATTCAATGGTTCAGTGGTTCATTGGTTCATTGTTTCACGGATTCATTGTTTCATTGGTTCGGTGATTCATTTGTTCATTGGTTGATGAAAAACTGCCTGGTTGAATCGTTGATTCGTTGGTTTGATGCTTCCTTGATTCATTGTTAGGTTGCTTCGTTGATTCATTCGTTCATTGGTTATTGTTCTTTTAGTTCATTGAGTTATTGTATCGCTGAATCATAGGTTCATTGGTTCTGTAATTCGACGATTCAAATGTCTCTCAGAACGGCGTCGCAAAAAACATGACAAATAGTCTAGTAGGTCACAAGATATACCATCAAAGAACATGTCAAAACTTTTGCCAGAAAACATGCCAGATGAACTGACGCAAATTAAATGCCAAAAAGATTGCCACAAAAAAACATGACATGTGAAACTGTATGCCAGAAAATATGTCAGATATAATGCCAGATGCAATGCTCAAAACTATGCAAACTAAACGGCAAGAAAAGAAACCAGATCAAATGTAAGAGAAATGCCAGAAAATACACCAGAAAAATGCAAGAAACACCTAGAAAGAATCTCACGTAAAACGTTACAAATCATGCCGGAAACAAATCTTAGAAACCATGAAGCCAGCAAAAAAAAAACGTAATTTTGATCAGTGGGGGAATTGGGTTCAAGTCAAATTCAGCATTGAAACGGCATAGTTTTCGGTAGTCATTTGTGGCTCTGATACCATACAACTGTGGGCGCAATGCTTGCGAAAGAGGACCAATGTGGAAAAAGCTTGGCGACGACTAACGTGAGGGGAAAAAGGGCTGAGCTCTATCAAACCGAGGTAAACTTCCAAAGGTCCACGTAAAACTTAGTCTTTAGCCAAAGACATCGATAAACTTGACCTTCGGACTTGCCGGGACAAAACATTTATCGCAAAAAGACGTCGAGCAGAAGTTGCTAGCAAGTAAAGGGAGCCAAGTTTTGGGAGACCCCTTGCTGAGGCCCACTGTCACCTATCCACTTGGTGGATGTTGAAAACCAACTGGACCAGCTAGTGCGGGATTTCAGGAGCGCTATGATTTCCCAAGACATTTTCCTCTGATTCAAGTCTGACGTGGACCGGCTCATTTTGGATTGCTGTCTGCTGTAGTGGGATGTTTTTCCTTGTTTAAGCACGTGTACAGCTGTCAGTTTGGAAACATGCACCAAAAGTCAACATTCAAAAAGCACGATTAAAAACATATCTGCAAATATGGAAAAACATACGGAAATTTGCGGAAACATTGGAGAACCATGCAAAAACATCCGACACACACATGCGCGCCCCCTCTGATCTACTTGAAACTGTTGATGCATGATTGGAAAGCACCATTTTTCAATCACATCCAGGTCACAGCCCCGATTGGGCCTTTCCAATTTGCAATGGAAAGCCACTAAAACTGACATTCCGGAGCATATGCACAGCAAATTCGTGGCGCAGGAAGTGGTATGATTTTGAATATAAATTTTGCAGTGGTTCCTCAGGTTTCACGCTCGGTTCATGCTCGGTTCACGGTAATAGCTGGCCTTATGCCAGTAATAGTAAGTCTTTAGGGGGTCCGTTCACGCTCTGTCCGCTCGGTTCACACTAGCAATATTGGGCCCCTTACAATTCATATACAATGCATTCGTGGTGATTCCAGCCCTGATTCCCAATGATAAAATAGTGTGGGGTACCCAAAAATAAACCACAAATTTGATATTCTTGGTAGGTGAAAGGAAGTGATTATGCTGAAATTTAAATCGTTTCCTGCAGGATTAAATGGTGAAATTTGCCCGCATGTAAAGCTGTCATATATGATATATCATTGATCATCAGAAATGACTTCATGATACAGCTCAGAGCCCGAAGCTGGTTTAAAACACTACACCACCCAAAAGGTCCAAGTAATAGTATGTCCCCATCAAGTGATAGTAGGTCCTGGTCATCAAAGTTAAAAAGCCAAGTTTTACGAGGTCATCGACCTGGAGGGTATTGTTTTGAAGCTTTGCTTGGAAATCAGTTTTTCTTGCAATTTCTTTTGCAAGCGCTTCGTTTATTTTACGCACTTTTCATTTCTGTTTCATCATTTGCACTGCCCCGTAATCTTTCTACAACGATTTTCCCCCCACCCTGGCAAATACTCTGATCTAGAACCTTTCCGATGCACAGTACCATTTTCCCTCAACAGCGTGCGCTACTTCAGCCAGAATGATCAGTTCCGGAGTGCTCTGGCGCAGCTCCTGGGACAGGTTCCGCTGCGGTTCCGAGGTTCCGGTGCGGCCGTTCACAGCTTCCGGTTCCCGCGGTCCTCTGCAGCGAAAAGCCAGTGCATGTGCTCAGTGGCACATATATTCAAATGACAACATTGGCGAAGCGGAGAAGGGATCCATGTGAACAGATGGCGTTAGATTTTTGATTTGCATTGCGTGATGTTTGTGAAATTGTGGCAGGTTATCGATTTTTGTCCACGGTTTGACTTTGTGTTTTGTTTTTTTAAGGGCTTGGAAGGCTGAAGCAGAGAAGAGTTCCATGCCGACACTGGCTGCTGGCTGAAAAGTTAGTGCATGTGCTCAGCGATGACGCGCGCTTCAATGAGAGCTTTGGCGAAGCGGAGAAGGGTTCCATGTGAACAGCTGGTTTTAATGTTTGGATTTGCATTGCATTATGTGTGTGTGTGATATTGCGGCATGTGATTCAGTTTTGTTCGCGGTTTGAACTGGCATCTTTTTTGTGGAAGACAGCGTGGAACCTGCAACCAAACATTGATCAAAGTCAATAGCTGCTGCTGTTGGGGATACCACCGAAGCTTTAAAAAAACAGAGCCTGTCTCAAATAGAAGGCCGGAAAGAATGTCAGAATAATATAGATCGGATAAAGCGGCAGAAAAATGTCACAATATATGGCAGGTAAATTGTAAGATAGAATGTCGGATCAAGCTCAAACAGGATTCCCAAGACCAAATAGATTAGTGAACGAATGCCAAATACTTTTATATAATTAGACTACCAAATAGAATACGCCAAGAATGTAAGAATGCCAGCTGAAATGCCAAAAACAATCCAGATAACATGTCGTTGAAAAGTCAAGAGCTTTTGCCACCATACATCCCACATTGAATGTCCGGTGAAATGTCATGTAAATGCCAGCAAACCACTATGTCAGAAACAATGCCACAGAATATGTCAGAGAAAATGCTAGACAGAGAATTATCATGTAATAACATATGCAAAATAAAGTGCCCAAGAAAAAGTTATATAGATGAAACGCTAGAAAGCAAACCAAAGAACATGTACAAGGAGACTGTCAGAGATAACGTCAACCAGACTTTCATGTAGAAAGGCCAAAGAAAATGGCAGATAAATGTCGCAGACAATACCAGATAAAACGTTTGAACATGTGCCAGGATTTGTTGGAGACAGAGATAGCATCTTCCTCGCACATTCCTTTGGCTGCAGGTCTGCAATACCCTTCCGAGGCAAGGTCTTTGGCCCATGACCCATTCAGCACAGCCCCCCCAAAAAAAACTGTTGGCAGCCGTTTTTTGTTTGGGCAAGGCGTAATTATTCCTTCTCACGGACGACAAAATGTCAGAAGATACGCCAAGCGAAACAATGCCAGATGAAGCCTCAGCAACATAGAATGCCAGAAAAAGTAACAAATAACATGTCAGAATAAATACCAGAAAACATGCAAGATAGAACAGGATGCCAAAGAATGCAATATAGAATATCAAAAAATGTCTTTAAAAAATGCCTTAAGAAGCAATAAACTAAATAAAACGTGACTATGCCAGATTGAATGTCACAAGAAATGCTACATCAAATGCCAGATAAGATGCCCGAAAAAGGAAAAACATTGCAAATAAACTGTCATAAAGCGCCAACTGATATACCACAGATAAAAACAAACTAGAATGTCAAACAACCACACTATATGGCAAATAAACATAACATAACATGCCAGATCGACTGCCAGAAAGGGTGCCAAATAAAGTAATTACCACATAAAATACAACATAAAAGCCTTTAAAAGACCTTCATAAATTACCATAACCATACGGTATGCCAAAATATATGCCAGATAGAATGAAACAAAACCCCAGATAAAATGCCAGAAATAATGCTGGGCAAAATATTAAACATAATGAATATTTGCCCGAATTGATACCAAATAGAATGCCACATAAAATGCCACAATAAAATGTCAATTGGTGGCAATTACGCGAAGTTAAAAATAAAAAATCCGGAGACGGCAGAGAGATGCTATGTCAACAGATCCAAGGTGTCGAGGGCGAACACATGTCACACAAGCTTCGAAAAAATGTCAATACGCTAATCTGTGATGTTTTAATTAATGTGTTTCTTCGTTGTGGATCATCGTTGTTTCACGTGAGGACAAACCAAACAATATGATAAAACAAACAACAAACTATCCCGGTCACATGCTATCTTGGTGTTCTACGTCATATCAAGGAGATGTATATCCAATTTAAAACCCCAATTGAGAGGTTCTTGATTGAATTTCCTATCGGGCGTAGATGGTTGCATTAGTTCATCTTTTATGCAATGAACTATATATCCACCTCGCTGGGGACAGCAACCCATGAGCGCTGGCACCGAAGAAACCTGGCAGTGTTTTCAATATTTTTCTATTGTATTCTATTTAATTATCCGGATATTTTCCATAAAACCCAAAAACCCAATAGTGAAAACATTCCCCCATGTTGAAATGTCTGTGCTCTTCACGCCCCAAATAGAAACAATACCTTGACCCTCCCTTTGCCCACCAAAAAATGACAAACACAAAAGCTTTGTTTTTTCTAGCCGATTCTAGCCAGACAGCCACCCAGGTTTTCTCCCAAGATTCCGCCCCATTCACAGTCAACATCATTCATGATCCATCATGTGGGCAAATTTAAATAGTTCACTATCCTGAAAGAAGGCCATTTTGGCATGATAAGCCTTATTAACCAAATATGTGATGTCATCCCTTGCGAATTCGCCAGTTGTTCCTGGGGCGTGAAAACAACGGGGGACCCCGTTCGGCCCAGGGACAATGCCATTGCCACTTTGTCCAGAAAGGGCAAATTATTCAGGTTCAGAAAGCCTCAGAAATGTCGACCCCTAAACAGACAGGGGATTCAATCACATGGTGGTATAAATCGGTATAAATGAAATGAGGATTAACTCAGATATCATGGAATATACATCATGGAATATTGATTGGATATATGTAATATAATATTAATGTAATATATATATATATAATATGTTGAATTTTGAATATTGACTGTGTCCCTCTGGTGATCAATGACATGGATATTTCAAGATGAATTTCATACGAACAATTCCAACAATGCCACTTAGCGCGGGGATTTGCCAGCCATGTTTGAGGACACCTGAGGGTATTTGTTTTAGACACCTGGATTTTACGAGTATATACTATGGAAAAGTTGAACATGTGTTGAGATTTTGCAACTTCAAAAAGGGAAAGGAAAATCACATCAACGTGATGGGGTTGTCCCGGGTACCATGTGGTGCCCCTGTCTAACTACTCAGACCTTCTATGATGTTAAATGAAAATACAAAGCACCCTTTCAAATAAAAGCTACGTTCAACCACATATTATTTGAGACTTCCATGCAGTATGGAAACAAGTGACTCATCGTGGCACACGCAACAACTTGTTGAGTTCATCAAACACTGCGTGATCAAGGATCGGTGATGTCCAGGCACGATACATCCATTGAATTCCATTGATATACCAACTTAGCAGCTCTGGGTGCACAACACTTGTATGCTGGCTCTTCATGTTTCTTGCAGCAGAGGTGCCTCTGAAGAACGCACTTAAGAGTTCTGATCAATTGCGCGCTAAGTCACATGATCCTTTGGAGCTTCTACTAGCCGGCACTTTGAGGCTCAAGGCCCCTTTTAGGGTGATTTGATCCAAGCAGAATCGGACATTGGAGAATGTAGTGAACTGACCTGGGAAGTGGCTTCTCGATTTGTGTGTGTGTCATCCCAGCATGTAGTATGTAGTGTCAACACAGTGTCACATTCACATTGGGGAAAGTTGTTTTGGCCAAAAACTGGCATTGTTGAGGCCAACAGCCATTGCTTCATTTGTAGGCAGGAAAATTCCAGTCTGCCATCATCAGGTAGGAAAATTCCAGTCTACCTGGCATATATGGAGAAGTGCATTCATCAGGTGGGAAAATTCCAGTCCACCTGGCACAAATTGCATTGCATTGCATTGTATTGTATGGGGAGAAAATTCCAAACCGAAAACCAGAGGCGGTGCACTTAAGAACCTGTCGACCATCACCTGTATCCTTGTTGGTATTGATCCAGCTCAAAGTTTTCACCGATTCTGCGATCCACGCAAGATGAGCACCTGTGCGTGACAATGGGTCTTGCACGCATCAACAACTCACATTCGTTGAACGGGTGGAACCTGGTGGCTTGTCGAATAGTGTAGACCTCGGAGTGGAACTCCAGCTCGTGGTGGTACCACTCATTTATGTTGTTGTTGCCCGCTTGGGCCTGATCCAGAGAATCCTGCAGCTCATGAATTTCGCGTTCCAGATCGAAATCACATTGTTCTTTGCTTTCGAGAAGGGATAGCTCGTTCTCTTCCAACTCCAGCTTGACCTTTTTGAGGTCTGCACGAAACCGTTCTGCATCTTGCTTGTCGGTCTCGCTTGTATCCTTCATCACTTGGACATAGCTGTTCAGAGTTTCCAGCTCACGCTCATAGCTTTTGATGACTCTTTGTTTGTCTTCCTTCTCAAATGTGCAGGGCGTAGTGCATGTGACTCATCTCCTCGTAGGTGATCTCACATTAAGCTTCTTGGTCGTGTCGTTTTGGCATTCGACGCACCAGCTCAGCACGGTTGAGGACGTTGGGGTAGTCCATGAACATCCACATGCAAAAACATCCACTGAAAAAGGAAATCAGCATCGTCATCAAAAATTGCAGCAGCTCGAAAACTTCTGAAACATCATTCATGGAGGTCGCTGTGACAGGCATGATCTGCGAAATGACCACGTCGGCTAAACCACCTACCTTGCTAGCAGCTTTTGAAAGGGCAAACTTGCGGGCATTGGCTTCACGTTGTTGCTGCGTCTTCGTTGGGGAACTTTAGCACGAATTGAATCGTACAAGGCTTTGGCATCCACAACCAGGGCAGGTTTGTTCATCACCCAATCACCTGGAAATTGCAAGGTATAGTCAGCATTCAGGCAGCTTTGAATCAAAGCGCGGGTGTATTCCAAACTATCCATCGCAGCAGCACATGCGACTCTGCATTCAATGAGCTTCTGGAGACGCGGGGCAAACGAAAGCTTGGCCAGTCCAAGATGATGTAGCTGGTGGCTTGACCATCTATAATCTCTTGTGGAGCCAGCATGAGAAGGTATCCACCATGGCTGTGGCCTTCACGTCTGATTCCCCATGAGGCGTCGCTCATTGCAAGCAGAACCGTATCTGAGATTTGACCAAGTGGACGAAACTGGAGTCAAACATCATTGTTCATCTTGGCAAACTTCAGAGCTTTGTTTGCATCACGCAAGTCTTCAGTTGTTGCAGCTGTGATTTGACCACTAAGGAGAGACACTGTAGCACCAAGTTGCGGTGACGTCTGTGTACTTGGCCGTTGGAGAGCTCCTAGCACTGCACGCAAGGCGCTGATCTCGTTCTGGGAGGCCATTGCAGTGTCACGACGCTTGGGGTCAATGGTGATGGGCTTGATCTTGCTGAAGTATTCAGGCTGTCCAAGTTGGTAACCGTAGGGTGTTTTCACCAGTGAGCATCCGCAGAAGTCTAACTTCTCACGCTCGTTGGTGTGAGTCCAGTGCTTGAAGTTGAACTTTTCGCGCAGCAACTTCTTGGCAGTCAAGTAGCATTCACTTTGAGGATTGCCACTGATCAGCATGTCGTCGACATGAAGTCCTACCAAGCAGCATAAACATCCTTCAGAGTCAAACAATCTGAAGAGACAACCATCGAGCTTGTGTTGGGAGAATCCTACTTTTTTTGCTACCTGATACCAGGCTCTGGGAGCATCTGCCTGGCCATATACTGGTTTCAACAAGCGCATCAGGGAGTTTGGCTTGATGTCCAAGAGGTTGCATGCATCTCGGGGAAGACGGCACCAAGCTCGCGGGATTGGTCTTCCCCGTGCAAAAAGGCTGTGGCCACATCGGCAAATAGGAATTCCCAGTCTTTCAAATCACCAATGGATAGGAGCACTTGTCTGGAGGTTCTGTTTACAGCTGGAGAGCTTGTTTCCAAACTACCGAGGGTCAGAGTACCCTTGTAGCACCAGGCGTGCTTTTGCTTTTGTGCCTCCTTTTCCATCATCAGCCCACTTAAGAACAAAACGTGCTTTGAGAACTCGGCCCTCAGAGGCCTTTTCAGGTTCAAGTTCCAGTTTCCATACTCGATTTTCAAAAGTTGATTGCAGCTCGGCCTTCTTTGCAGTCATGAAGGTGAGGCGGTCTTCAATGGCCACGGGGATTCTTTCAAATCAGCCTCATTGTCCTTCTTCTTCTAAGGGCGAGTTGCAGCCATCCAAACTTCAGAGGGTGAGTTGTCCGTGAAGTTGGAGTTGGACTTGTGGATCTTCTTCTCGAGGTTGATGTATGGCATCTTGAGCTTCAAGACAGCATTCTTGTTGAGAGGAAACAAAGTTTTGCCGAAAAAGGCATCATTGGAAATTCTGCGCTCAGCAGCAGCGACGGAGTCAACCATCATAGCGGCAGCACCGTCACGCAAGGTGATCTTGTAGGACTGCAGGCCACACAACTTAATGGAGACATTCTTGATGGCTTCAGCTGTTGGTCTCCATGAATCATTGCGGGCCACAACATGGTTTCGGACCAAGAATCCGTCTTCAACTGACCCAAAGTCTTTGGTTTCACCCAAAACGAAGGTGTTTGAGACATCATCGTAGGTCCATCCCTCAGGCAGCATCTCTGCAGGCACCTTGTTGTGCTCGCCATTAATGCGGTAGAAACCAATTTCAACGCTGTTTTGGATCTTTTGGCACTTTTGCTCAGGAGTTTCATTGGGTTCTTCCAAGGAACGTCGCTGGCTTTGGAAGTTCGTGAGCCATGCCATCTCCCCCTGATCTATTTGACGCCATGTGCGTCTGAAGTCATCATCAGAGCTAGCAGGCACAGTATTAACTGCTGCATCTGATGGACCGCTGCGTCCAATGAGTGACTGGCTGCCACCCACCTCGCGCGGAATTTCCCCGCCGCCGGCAGGCAAAGTGTTAACTGCCGCGGAGGGACCACCCATTTCATCTTCATTTGATTCGTCATCACTGGGTGGCACACGGGGCAGATCCATATCTGCTGGCATGTTGGCTGGCAGAGTTGCAGTGGTGTTTGCGTTGGCATCATCATTGTTGTCGATATTGGTATTGGTATTGGGCTCGTCATTCTCCTCAATCACAGTTTCAGCAGGAGTTGTTGGAGCATAGGAGCATGGAGAGTCAGGAGGTCTTTCAAGTTGTTCAATTGGACGATATATTTGCTCAATCGCACAAGGTACCTTGGAACTCATCAGGATCGGCTGGGCTGTCAAGAACTTCAGCATCAGTCGCAACTGGTTCAGTTCAGGAGATTCTTGTTGAGCTGGACCATGGAGTTGTAGTCGATGTGGTGGTTCACCATGCTTTCGATGCTTGACATCTAAGTCCAGATCCAATTCATCGATGGATCTTTTGTTGGTCTTGTGGAGGTCGATCATTTGGACAAAGCGTCTTTGGCGCACCTCACGCATGGCTTCAATTGGAGAAGCTGTTCGGCCTTCTGCATCAACCAAGCGTTTCACATAGTGTTTTCCAGCTTTGGATCAGCACAGTTCCATGAGCAAGCCAGTAGGTGCCGACATTTCCAGTGTCGGGGTCAAGTTGAACAGCAACCACCCCTTCCACTTCATTGTCTGGAACTTGTCTGTGGCTTCACGCCAGTATAGACACCGTTCACCAGCAACTGGATCATCACCTTGACCTCGAAACTGCCGCAACATGACTCTTCTCAACCTGACATCGACATCAGCTTTGGCGCATGCTTGTTGAGCTTGAGATCTACATCAATTAACTAAATTTGAAATGTATGCCCTAGTCACGCCTCAAAAAACTTGACGGTTGCGCATGTGACGGTGACCTAGACGGTGGATTGGCGGATCCGTGTCTCATGACGGTGAGTCAGTGAGTTTGACGGAAAGGTCGACGGTAAAGTTGACGGTCCCTCACAAAGTGTCCGTCAAAGTGTCCGTCACGCTAAAACAGGGCTTATTTTGATAAAATAATTCTTATTTCGTCCAAAATGCGCCACAAAAATAATCCCTTCCTCCTAATACTAAACGTCCCCCTAATACTAAAAACAGGCATCCATCTCCAATTTCCGAAAATTTCAGTTTGGCCAATTTGACTTTTAATTGATCCCCTTTAAAAAAC
>Ga0126342_10015846_pt1 | contig 13179 bp, 10 predicted proteins | sample Cyp1metagenome_FD_92528 | JGI IMG/M metagenome (GOLD analysis project Ga0126342, IMG submission 92528) | Coral microbial communities from Lord Howe Island, Old Settlement Bay, Australia - Cyphastrea 1 metagenome | ecosystem: Host-associated > Invertebrates > Cnidaria > Coral ... | reverse complement strand
GCAGGCAGGTAGGCAGGCAGGCAGACAGACAGACATACAGACATACAGACATACAGACAGACAGACATACAGACAGACATACATACATACAGACAGACATACATACATACATATATACATACATACATACATCCAGGCAGGCAGGCAGGCAGGTAGGCAGGCAGGCAGACAGACAGACATACAGACATACAGACATACAGACAGACAGACATACAGACAGACATACAGACAGACAGACATACAGACATACATACATATATACATACATACATCCAGGCAGGCAGGCAGGCAGGTAGGCAGGCAGGCAGACAGACAGACAGACAGACATACAGACATACAGACAGACAGACAGACATACAGACAGACAGACAGATATACATACATACAGACAGACAGACATACAGACACACACACACATATTATGCATAGATATCCCACATGTCCGGAAGCTTAAACCATCTCCTTTACGGCACCAGGATCTGATGTACGATGCCCTGATCCTGGCGAAGCAGCAAGACTTTGACGTCTTCAATGCCCTGGACATCATGGAGAACGAGAGTTTCCTGAAGGCGGAAACGATGGGAAAACCATAGGAAAACCATAGGAAAACTAAAGGAAAATGGAGTTAAATTAATGGCAACCTGTTAGTTTACCAGAGGGTATGAACTGGGGATAGGCTCCGGTCATCTTGGAGGTTTGAATGGGAAAAGAATAGTGGTTATATAATACTGGCTTAATAATGGTTAATGATGAGTTAATAATGGTTAATGATGGGTTAATAATGGCTTAGTAATGGGAAAACAATAGTGGTTACCCTCTGGCAAACGTTTGCAGTTTGCGAACTGGAAAATCATGTTTAATGGGTAAATCAACTATTTCTATTGCCATTTTCAATAGCAACCTGTTAGCTTACCAGAGGGTATGAACTGGGGATAGGCTCCGGTCATGTTTGGAGCTTTGAATGGGAAACTAAATGTGGCTAATACGGGCTTAAACATGGTTAATCATAGTTAATGATGGAAAACAATGGCTTGATAACAATAATGGTTAGTAATTAATTGTTATTAATGGAAAACACGGCAGTTAATACTGGGTTAAAAATGGCGAATTTGGTTCATGGGATATTTTATGTTATACCTCTGGGAATCAAACTTACGTGGCTGGCAATGGGACGTCCCCAAACCAAATGGAGGCTTTAAAGGGAACATTTTTGCATTGCCATGTTTGATTGCCGCAGGGTATATAACTAGGCTTATAACTGGCCTATGGAAATCCATAGATAACTGGACTATACAAAGGTTATTAACCACCAAGTTGGGGAGGAGCTGAAATCGAGGAAATCACATAGATAACTGGACTGCCTAGGCTTGACATACCAATTAAGTTATACAATTTGGAGAATGATGAGAATGTCAACCCCAGATGAGACGTGACCGTTACCCCGTTTGATCGGGGTACCTGGTACCAAATGGTGAACATTTGCCACAAAAAAGTGGTAGCCACGTAAATTTTTGCAGCCTTTGGGTTTAATGATGGGTTGATATCAACAACTAGGGTTGTAAGTGGGTTGTATTTTCCGAGAACTGGTTGAAAAAACCACTTACAAGGGGATGCACTCGAGTTTCCTGTGGGTTTAGTCGGCCCCTAAAATAAAAGGTTGATGGGGATGATTGCCGCTATTATTTGGGTTCCATTGAGAGGTGCTTGCAGACGGAGCGGGTGGGATTCTTTTTTTGAACATATTTTTTGGGGTCTTCCCGGGAACTTAGTTTAGCTTGGTTCATTCCCAAAGACCCCAACACGGTTGCAATGATACAGTACCCTCTGGTAAACTAACATAACTATGGCAAATCACCATGTTTAATGGGAAAACTCATGAAAACTCACTATAAATGGTCATTTTCAATAGCTATGTTAAATTACCAGAGGCTAGTTGGTAATTGCTGTTGCTACTATGTTACTATGTCCCTGATTTGGGGAACCACTATTCTTTCCGGAAAGAGCTTGGGATGGCCAGGATCTGAAGTTTGGGATTGGCGATGGCTACCTGCGACTTGGCGTTGGAGCTTCCTAAACCCATCGGCATTTTTCCGGAAACGAACTGGATGAGTAGCCTCTGGTTATGACTAACAGTTCGCCATGGTTTTTCGATGGCCCTAATCGAAATAGATGCTTTACCGAACTTAATAGCATGGGTGGATCTTTAACCATGGCAAACTGTGAATGTCATGTCATAACCAGATGGTAAACACCTACTTTCATAACCGGATCGACGGTCCGGGGGAATGATGAGGGTCGGATCTCGGGCGCTGAGGCAGTACTACCTCTACAATTGGAAGTGCCCTCGGATTGAGCCAAAAGGGATTGGCCTAGTCCTGCTCTGAGGGTCGGTGATGAACCACGAGACACTGAACAGCCATGTTTTGCTTGAGCTTTGTGGTTGAAACCTGTTGAAACCAGGAGGAAGCATAGGTCATCATAGGTTATCATAGGTTCAAGTTCTACTACTATTTTGATTTGTTTAGTTTGATCAGATTTGTGATCCATCAAAGAGATCCAGACCAGCCAGAAGGAATCTACAACGCCCGATGTGCCCGGCCCCGCTGTCGATTTCATGGTTTTGGCGACCTGGTTGCGACCTCCACGGACATTTGTCCCTTAAGATTTGACATGGACACGGGTTGGAAATACAATGTTTTGCTGCAGCATTTTCTGGGGAAAGATCTGCAGAAACCAAATCTTACTATTGTTTTTCTGTGAAATCTTCTATTTTCTTTTCTGAGTGAAGATTTGAACATAGCGACTGTGGAGGTCTGGCAACAGGTCTAAGAGCATAAACCCTGCACTTCCACGCGGTGCGAAAAAAACCGCATCTTTCTGCTTGGCCCATTGGAATGAAACATTCAGCAGAGACCTTGCTGATTGTTTTGAGATCTTAATACGGCATCCCATGGATTTCTGAAGCTTGGCTCCAAGCCGAAGACGCCGGTGAGCCGCCATGCCGAATGAGCCTTGGTGTGGGTGCTGCTTCCTTTGGTTGAAACTGAAGTAGACTTAGAATCTGAACTTTGGCCAATTCCACCGGGGCCCTGCCTTGGTATTCACATGTAGTCATGACATTACATGGACATTCATGTGCGCCTTTGCACGTGTTAAGCGTTTGCGGGTGCCGGAATGGTTTGCCCCTCTTCCCAGTTGAATACAACTCAAGTTCAATTTTGAGACTCTCCTGAACTGAAGGAAGAAGCTCCATACTGCGCTGAAAGCCTCTTGGCCGAGAGTTAGCTGAATCCCGACAGCCTGGGTTGAGACTTGGAGTAGAGCTTGGGAAATTTGAGAGTGAATCTGGGTAGGCCACATAAAGCAAATCAAAGAAGAATGAACGCGTCTGTGGTGGAACTTGTATAGCTTGGGAAACTGGCATGGTGCAGAACATTGCTCTGGGATTCGTCATGGGTGGAGCGGGTGGAACTGCGCAGGTTGGCGGGTACTATGACGATGAGCTTGTGGACAGATGTTGGGAACTGGGCGGGCTGACCTGTAGGTGTGTACATATACAGCGCATATGCATATAGATCTATATAACTGTATGTGTATACTTATACACATGTAATATACTTATCAAATATAATTTATACATATGTATCATATTTAGACAATGTATCCACATATATTTTGAGTTAAATTCTACATATCTACATATCTGTGACCCATCCCTCAGGATGAAAACAACCACTGGGTTGCAGGGTTAGTCATGAGGATTCTTTGATGTGGCACAACGGTCTGGGGGGTGCTAAGATCCACACTGGTTTGAAACCAGGATACAGCAGAAAATCTCAAGGATGAGAAAATCAATCTCCCATAAAAAATTCTCTTTTGTAGGTATCCGCCATTTTCAGGGCAGCGTCCTTTTTTATTGGGTTTATCTTCAAAAAAGAGGTTTGTCATTAGGTTGACTGCAACACAACTAGAAGGCAGGGGCCCAAAACCTATACTTCAACCGCATGAAACATGCCCGCAAAGGCCAAACATTTACTGTTTTCATTGTATTGGTTTGGGAATTTTGTGCGAAACCTCTGTGCTACATTTGATGGGAAATTTGGTTACATGTAGATTTCCCCTTTTCGGACCCCTCAAAGAGATAGAAAAGTTGGACATATGGAAATTGTGAAGTATACAGCATCTAAACGTTTATGAACATTTTGAAACATTGTTTTAAAACAATTTTGGGAACTGTATCAATCATCCCATTGATCCATTGAATCCATCCATGGATTTTAGCTTAAATCACAGCCATTTTTCACATGGATTCATAGCTTTCACATGGCGAAATCCCTAGTCCCGAAACAAGAAATACCTGGAGGATCATCTGATCATCAATCCGTCCTCAAATAGTGGGCTAATCCCATCACCAGTATAGTTACTAACCAATTACTACTTGAAGGGATGATCCTTCAAGTAGAAGAATAAAAGGGCTAAAAACATCCAAAAACATCCATCAAAACACATAGAAACAAAAAAACAACTTCCAAAAAACACCCAAACCTCCAAAATTTTACAGCTGTGGAAAAGCTGCTGCTGGGCAGCGTTTCAGGAGCTCAACAACCGCTACGACCGGCTGCTGGAAGACTGTCAAGAGCTGCGGCGGCGCTGCACGCTACGGCCCCAACGACCAGCCAGGTGGACTAATGATCCGGCCGCTCCAGCGGCAGTTTCAATAGCTATGGAAAGAGTTGGTTTCCAAAGTGGTAAACAAATAAATAAATATAATATATGTATATATATGTGTATATAATGTATATGTGGTATAACAATTATTTATATCATTTATATCTATAAAAGTTGGATTATACCATAGTTATACCATTTATACATACGATATTTATAAAGAAAGTATCCTAGATCACTGGAATTATCCAACTTAGCCATCGCCACACCGACCGGTGTCATCAAACCTGGCAAACTGGGAAATCCCCGAACTAAATGGAAGTTTCTAGCTGGAAAATCATCTATCATTGCCACATTTGAATACCCGAGGGTAGCCCATATGTAACCATCGTGATCATAGTGATGAAACCCATTTACATATAAATGAAGAACCCCACATATTTTGTTGTTTGTCAAATGGGTCGAACGTGGGTTGTGCTTCCCTTTGAAACGGATTTGATCATTCCATCCTGCGCATGAATGAGATCCACATTTCCTATGCATTCTTGGCGTTTGAGCATTCTTGCATTTCTGGTTCCATGATTGGTTGTCCCATTGATATCATATCTGGGTAAATTATAACAACCTCATCATGACTTGGCTGTAGATGATGCAGCCAGATATACACTTGGTATACTCCATTGAGAATGACAACATTTATGTTGATAATACCTACATTAAACAGTTATACCTAGAAATTATCAGCCCTAATGCAAATCAACTGGTCTTATATCGGTGACTAGTATTTATGCCAGATACATAGTATATACCCTTGGTATCTAGCCTTGGTATGTAGTGTAGTTGCTACCCCTAACCAGCTACATTGCTGTAGTAACCATGGTTGGGTGATGTTGGGTGTGTCCCCTAAGCAGGCCAAGCACTGAAGAGGCGCGTGACGTGAAAACGTGAGTTCGCGTGCGGGTCACCGGGGATGATCCATCTATATCTGATGCTGACATTAAACATGAGAATACCCTCTGGTAATTTAACATAGCTATGGAAAATCACCATTTTTTATGGGAAAACTCACTATAAATGGCCATTTTCAATAGCTATGTTAGTTTACCAGAGGGTATATGCATGTCTACATCTACATCTATATAAGGCAACCTCTCTCTCTCTCTCTCTTTCTATACATACATCTTCCGTCCAGCAAATTACCCTGGACCTCACAGATGGATTTAGCAGATGTTTTTCTGTGGACATGGCACCCATTGAGGTCCCATTTAAACGTCAAGGATTCTTAGGAAATGCCTTGAAATGCCACCATGGATCCTTCAAATGGGCGGCATCAGGAGTCGAATCCCAGCGCTTACCAAGCACCTCTTGGTGCTTGTTCCTCAGCGGCATTTTGAGAGTTGGTGGAAGCCTAAATCCATAGTAAATACAAACAACATGTGGGCCTACACAGAGATAGAGGGCGAGTTCCCTACTTTTTGAAAGTTTTCCAACTTCAAACAACGTCGAGTTCAGGGTCATTGCAACAACATTTTTTCCCTACCCGCCAAGCTTGACATTTCTGTTCCATCTGCAGCTGAGCATAAAAAATGTGGTTAGATCGTGAGCAGCTGAAGGTGAAGCGAACGATGGGTCAAAAGCCTTTCTTTTTACGTTTTTCGTAGATGTAAGGGGCAACCTCCCGAACTATCCCGCTGCTGGATCCATCAATGGGGCTCCATTTTAGAGATGCCGAAAATCATCCCGCACCATGGCCCAGTGCGCCTTTCTGAAGAAACACCGTAAAAAAGGGGGAGTGTGGGGGTTCAATACAATGTAATGTGGGTAAACAGGAATAACCCATCCCCCAGTCATCACCATTTTAATAGGTGGCACAAACTTACCATTCCCAGTCATCGGTGGTAAAAATGGCATTGTTTTACCCACATGAATCCTTGTTCACTTGCCATATCCTGCCATTTTACCCAGATTTTACCCACATTTTACCCAGATTTTACCCAGATTTTACCCAGATTTTACCCACATTTTACCCACATGATGCTTCAACAAAGTCAACCTTCATCACTTCGCCAGGGCCCCAGCTGGATGGCTCTGACCCTGCCTTCAATCCTGGCAGCTTCCCCGACCGGGGCCACTTGGTGGAGCTCATGCAGAGGCGCCAAAAGGTCCGAAAGTTGTGATTCATCAACTATTTAGTGGGATTTGATGAACATTTTTTCTTTCTTTTCTGGGGTTGTGATAGAAACCGAATTTTTACATGTGTCTTGAATACATTGTCGTGGTAGAAACCCAAAGACTTGAGAAGATGGTGACTGACAGACAGACCAGGTGCATGCGATTTGTAAACATGTGCATCCGTATCTACATGGTGAGCTCTCTTTGATGGCCATCCAACTTAGTAACCGGTCAGCAACTTGCAAGTGGCACCATGAGATTTAACTGGAGGCTTTCCCAGCTTATCAGAGAGTAAACCTGCAATCATAGGTTCCTTCGAGTTTCGGAATGGCTACACGCCCATGAAAAACCACAGTTTCATGAGTCATGAGTAGTTCGTATCCAACTTATCTACGTCTGATCTATCTATCTATATATATATATGTGTGTGTGGGAATGCCCAGAAATGGGACATACCGTACCCGAAAATATTGTGGTGTTACGGACAGGGTGATGATAAAGCATGGGGCCTGATGGTTTTCCCAAAAAGATCAGACAATTGTCCGATCAACTTACAGGGAACAAACCAGGCTAATTAAACCGGAGGGTATATCATGTTTGATCACATACGGCACGTATGTATAAATCAATAAAGGTTAAAAAAATGAACAAATCATATCTAAGAAACAAACTACTAAGTCACTAACCAACCAACTATCTAACTATCTAACTATCTAACTAACTGACTAACCGACTAACTGACTAACTGACTAACTGTCTAACTAACTAACTGACTAACTAACTAACTGATTAACTAGTCAGCAAACCAACTAGCTAACAAACAAACAAACTAGCTAAGCAACTAACCAACCAACCATCTAAATAAGTATCTCACTAACTAACTATATAACTAACTAACCAACCAACCAACTAACCAACTAACTAATTGACTGACCGAGTAACCAATTAAACCTGTCCTCCGTAGGCTGGTGATGCCACAGTCCACGCCCCCCTTGGAGCTCCTGGCCGAAACGGCACGAAGCGAAGTACTGGAAGTGCTGAAGCCGCAACATACCTTGGAGGCGATCATGGTTTCTTTATGGTGTATACTGGTTGGATAAAAAAGTGTGAGAGCCGCCAAGGACCTGGGGCACCTGGGGGACCTGGGGCACCTGGGGGACTTGGGGGACCTGGCTGATGGGACCTTCCCATCTTCCAATACTGGGATTTCTTTTCGGAGAAACCATCATCAACCTGTTGAATTGGCCCTTGGTCAGGCCGTTCAAGGGCAGCTCAGGGCGTTCTTCCAGCGGCGACGCTTGCGGCTCACGTCGCTTGGTGCGGGTGTCAAAATTTCCTCAAGTGGAGACTGCACAATTGGAAAAAAATGATCATGTTTTAAATGGGGGAAGCAATGGTTTGGGTATATATTCCTACTGGTATCAGCTTTAATGGGGAAGGCAAAGGTTTTGGGTACATATATAAATATATAAATAAATAAAGACATAAATGACATAAATAAATAAATAAATAAATTAAAAAAATATATATATCTGTGTGTATTCCTATCATTTTAAATGAAACCCTTGGTTTGGGGATCCGTATTTTAAGACCACCCCCTGCAGAAATGGTGAACTTGACGGAGGTTCAACAGCTCGCCATTTCAAGCAGCAGAGGCTTTCACACGCCCATGTTGGACATTGACGAATGGTAGAACACGTAGAACACAATTGCCCAACTCCAACACATTTTCATCATCATTATATAATATAATCAATTTCCAGGATGATTACCCTCTGGTAATTTAACATAGCTATTGAACATGGCAATTTATAGTGAGTTTTCCCATTAAAAAATGTGATTTTCCATAGTTATGTTAGTTTACCAGAGGGTAATGATGATGATCTTCCCAAGATATAGCGATTGCATCACCGCGAACAACCTGGGATGGGCTCCTCATCCCAGGTTGGAGTGTGAACTGATCGCCAGCCGCATGCGACATGTCAGGCGGCTTTTCCGGGAGTCCGGAAAAGCCCTGGGGAATCGAGGATTGAAAAATTAAAGATCCAGGTAGCCTCTGGTAAATCATAGGAAATCATAGGAAAACCATAGGAAAATGGAGGTTTACCCTCTGGTAAACATACAAAAAACTATGGACAATCACCACTTGAAAAAAGGTAAATCAACGAACTAAATTGCCAATTTTTGATAGCAAACTGTTAGTCATTACAATCCGGTGATTCTCCAACACAAAGTTCAGTTGGGGATAGCAACTGGGTTTCTTGGTGTGTTTCTAGACGCTGTGGAATTCCGATGCCAGGTTGCCGGATTTGCGGTTTTGTCCTTTGCATTTATTGGAAAAAACAAGCGGGTTAGGAAGTAAATGGGAACTAAGTACCCTCTGGTAATTTAACATAGCTATGGAAAATCACAATTTCTAATGGGTAAATCCACTATAAATGGCAATTTTCAATAGCTATGTTAGTTTACCAGAGGGTAGCAGTGGGTTTGAATCCATTGATTCTATCCAGCCCGATATATTCTTGCCGAGAATTGGGGATGTGAATTCACATCCCCAAGGCTAAACATCCCTATGTTTGTTAATTAATGTCAACCCTGGATTAATTAATAAACCTTTAGGCTGTTTAATTGGGGGGGTACCATTTAAGTATTGGATTATGACTATTGGAGGAGTACCCCCCTAATTAATAAACCATGGTCATTATGTTTGTTAATTAGTCTATATTTCCTATCATTTTCGTATCATTTTCCTATCATTTTCCTATCATTTCCTTGCCACTGGAACTTCCTCCATTCTGAGTGCTTCAAGCCATGCACCCCTGGGATGGCGGAGGCACTGGAGCCAGCTGCACCGCGACGGCAACGCCGCCACACTGCAGCGGCGCCTGCGGCGCTTGTCGCGGGAGATCGAGGCGGCAGACGCGCGGATCAAGCGCCTAGGCGCGGGGAGGTGTCGGTTAGCAACCATGTTTAATATATGGTTAATATATGTTTAATAATATATGGTTAATATGTGGTTTATATATGCTCAATAGTAATAATCTATAGTTATATATGGTTAATTTAGTTAATGTATATAGTTAATGTGGTTAAAACAACGCCATGAACCACCCATGACTAGGCATGGTAAACATACCACCTGTAAAAATGGTGAAATTGGGGATGGTTTATGATTGTTTTACCAACATCATATCAGATGACGCGTAAGCCAAAAAATGGTATAGTATATTTGGTGAAATAACAGACCAACTCTAGCTGTATCAATGGGGAGGTTTCTAAACCTAGACAAATTTGGGCCCATGAGATGGCAAAGAAGGGGGTTGCAAACATCAAACGTGGCAGTTGAAACTTCAAAGCAAGAGTTCCTTGGGGGCCATGGCGGCGGCGGACCGCCATGCTGAAAATTGTCAGGAGAAGAAAGCACCCGGAAGAAAAGACCGGAAGTGCAGCAGGAGGTGTGTGTGAAGAGGGGGTTTCTGCGGGATCAGGGTATTCCCCCCAACGCTGAAGTGCATCATTTCGGTGGCTTTTGGAGCATTCAGTATTCCACCATATTCCAACATATTCTACCATTGTTGGACCAATTTCTGGAAGGTGATCCACTGCACTTGCTTTCCCTTTCACATTATGAACCACGACAAATGGTGATGGTATCCTGGTGCTTCCCAAACATGCTGGTCTCCGGCAAGTGAACCATTCGTAGCTACATGTTGTAGCGATTTTAGTACCCCCCGTAGATGAACATATATGAATATCAAGGATAGCCGCAGCGGGGGACTTCCCAAAAGCTCAGGAGAAGGATCGACCAATACCGAAGTCATGTACAAAGAAGAAACTCTTCGATTACAACGAGGTCTACAGGCCGGCTGCAGTTTTTTTTCCGGCTTGGACTTGTACTGAGACATGGTGACCCATGGTGACCATTCCAGCTGATTCCAGCTGGTAGTCACAGATTTCTGGCTTAATTCAGATTTTTTTCACGTGTTTCGACCAGGGAAACGGCTTCGACACGCATCTTCCGCAACGACTTGGTGGTCTGCTTGCGTGAGATGGTGCCTTGGACCCCATCAAAGGGGACGGCTTTAGCCCTCATCGAAATCGATTCAAGTGGGGCCCCCCAATAAGGGTGGATAAGTACTGTAAATACATCATCAACAAAATGTACATAGTATATATCCATCATTACCATGGTACCAGGGGTTAGTACTGTAAATATATGTACACACATATATATATATAGTATAAATATATCATTGTATCATCATCAAAATGGTTTTGGGAGCCCGTTCGCGGCGCCTTTCGGCCCAGCTTTAGCAGCTTGATCTATTCTTTTTGGACTCCCTTCATGGGTACATGTTGCAGTATATATAAATAAACACAAACACACACACACAGATATAATATATTATATATACATATATATAATATACATACAGTATATATATATATGTATATATGTGTGTGTGTATCTCCCCATTTCAAGATGGATAAACCATTGTAAACCCTCATGTCTGCTGGGAATGCTCGGACTATCAAACGTCCTTGCCATGCTCCGCTGCGGCGAGGTCTGGAATGATCGCAGCACACGAACCTTGCGCCGCTTTCTGCTGCAAGTTCGTCATCTGCCGGTGCCTAGCCGCAGAACGAGAGCACCCATCATCTGAAGATAGGTATTTCTCGCTCATCCCCCAGGAAGCTAGATTTTTTTTCAACATCATCAAATTGAGTCGGGGTTGACTTTTCTATCTGTTGGGGAACGACCACACAGATCTATACTGTCTCATCCATGTCAAAATTTATCTATCTAAGTAGTGCAGAATCCATCTGCAGAATGCCCTGAGCTGGGATCCATCTAGGTATATATTATATATATCTAGGTATATACATATTACATACATAATATGTACATATGCATATGCATAAAAACATGCAGTTATTGCAGTCTGAAGTGCTAAGCTCTCCCAATGATGTGCCAAACCTTTTTTCAGAAACCATTCATGCGCAACCCCTCAGATCTGGTCATTTTCCATCATCCCAATAAATCTCCAGGGGCAACACCGTATTTCCCCATCAACCACAGTTGGGGATGGTTTATTGGGCCCCCAGAAAACCCCACCACTGCAGGTGACACATCGGCAGGAGTTGTGGCGTTCCACCCTTCAGCTCGCGCAAAAAGCCCTAGAGGAAGGCAGAAAAGCCCTAGATCCATTGATTCGGGGAGTCAACATTTAAGCCCCCAAAAATGACCACAGATTGGAATGTACCCTCTGGTAATTTAACGTATGGAAAGTCACCATGTTATAGCTGGGTAAATCCACTATTTCGACTGGGCCATTTTCAATAGCTATTTGTATGTTTACCAGAGGGTACATGTTTGGTATTAGCCATCGAATGGGGTACCCAATTTTGACCCATAGCCTGATGGTTGAAAGGCAAGGATCAGCAACTCTTGGGAACAACCTTTGCCTGCGCAAATTCTGCAGTGCATGATGAAGCATCGCGCCATCGCAAGTGTAGCTCCCAACACCTCCATTCTTTGATAAGACTCATATTTTTTGGGAGTGTAAAAACCATTCAAACACATAGATTCCTGCATATTTCACGTGGTTTGTGTGACCACATTCCATTTGCTGATTCCTGGCTCGTCGTTCAAAATGGCAGGCGATGCGCTCACACATCCCATGCTGTGGCAGCCCAGGTGGGACATGGTGGGACCATGGGGGCAAAAAATGGTGATGTCTTCAGGGCTTTGATGGTGATCTTTCTATGCATATTACAAGCGTCAGAGCCCATGCGAGCCAAGTGTTTGATGGCATTTTTAAGGGATATGTTTGTTTGATGGGGTTTGGGATGATGTTTGATGATCAAAATTGGAATTTTGGTGTATCTATGAATGGAATGGGGTCTCCCGCAAAATTCTCCAAGGGATTGGTGATACAAAATGGCTGGTGAAGCTAATAGTTTAATAGTGAAAGGCACCAAGGCACCAGTTTCTCGGATCCTTTCACTCAGGATGTGACCATTCCAGATCATAATTCGCACTCAGTTTCATTCGCCCATGTTTTGGTATGAGAAATTCGTTTTTGCAAATTGCAATTTTCGTTCAATCAGTGTGATGTGGTTCCATGCAAAGCCAACAGTAAGCCTACCACTTAGGGATGGTTTGAATCAATGCCGGTCACAGCCTTTTAAAGCCCAAATAACTGAGGTGATCTAGGATTTTTCCCGAGAGCGTCTGAGCGCAGGGTTCTTCCAATAGTGGGGGTCTGTATCTTATCTTCTCATCTTCACATCTTCTCATCTTCACATCTGTATCTCATCTTCTCATCTTCACATCTT
>Ga0126342_10015845_pt1 | contig 13179 bp, 21 predicted proteins | sample Cyp1metagenome_FD_92528 | JGI IMG/M metagenome (GOLD analysis project Ga0126342, IMG submission 92528) | Coral microbial communities from Lord Howe Island, Old Settlement Bay, Australia - Cyphastrea 1 metagenome | ecosystem: Host-associated > Invertebrates > Cnidaria > Coral ... | reverse complement strand
GCACCCAGAGTGGGGTCACTGCGCTCACTTGGATAGGCACAGAATCCATCTGCTGCGTCAGTCATGGGCCATGTTTGAAGAGTCTCGTTCTCATGCGCCAATGGAAACGGTGCTGGGTCCTCCCTCTGCTGTGCCAGGAGATTTCCCTGGGCAGTTTGTGCAAGTGCGGATATTTTTCCTCTGCACCACACACCATGGCACTTTCCACATGTATCTTCAGTAGCGCATTCGGTGCCTATTTCGGCCATGTGTCCTTCGTACTTTCGCGCCATTGCGCACACTTCTGCAACATCTTCAGGGCTACTGCCTAGACGTTCAGATCCCAATCGAGGATCGCTTCGCTCGCTTGGGTAAGCACAAAAGCCACTAGCTGCTTCGGTCATTGGCCATGTCTGTGCGCTTGCATCATCCTTCGCCAAGGGGTAGTCCAAGTCACGGTAGATCCGGCCTCGGAACAAAAGGCTCCCATCCCTCTCCACATCTAGTCCAAAGCAGTTTCTTGCCCAAACTTGAAACTGTTGCAATCGAGCAGCTGTGATGCCGAATTTCTGCCTCACTTCGTTCCCCTCGCAACTGGCGCAAGGAAAGGTAGCATTCGTCACCTAGCGCACCAAACAAGTGACAGCATGCCATTCTCAGAAATTGACAAAGCACACGTGGAACGGCAGCAGTTTGTCCGGTCCTCCTACTTTGCACGCTTCGTCTAAATTGAAAATGTCCTCGCTGGCGCAAAGCACGCAGCCCCACCTGAAGAAACAGCTGAAGGCGCGACACTTCGGTCGCCAGGATCTAACTATATAAATGACCTGAAAAAACTTTACTCCCCGCACAACTGTCATAGCCGTATAGGGTCCAAGCAAAACTGGTAAGTTCCGGAAAACCATGAAGTCCAGCAAGACCTTGGACTTGTAGAGCCAGGTGGCTTTTTTACAAACCTTTTCCGACTGAATCCCACAATCCAACCCTTTGACCAACACCACCTTTGCATCATGAATAAGGACAAATTAAACATTGCGTCATTATGTCATATTTCAGCACTTTGTACAAACATGGATACTGAACACAGAAAAAAATGCAGCTTCATGCCTGTCATTGTCCAAGGGCCGGACTTCGCCTGCTCCTTCAGGTAACGCTGGTAGCAAAAGAGGTGTCTTGAGCCAAAGGTGCCAGGGCCCAGCAATAAATCAAATTTCACTTCGTTTGCGAAGAATTTAAAATGAATTCCAGCTAAAGTCTGCGCGAACCCCCGGTAGGAATCATTTTTGCTCTGGCAGCCTCCCATGCTGATCCGTCACTCATAGATATGCGGTCCTGGCAGCTTAGGTCAATTGAAGTGGCAAACATTTTGGCTGAACAAGTCAAAAAATGACACTGGTGACTCATGACCTTAGAACTTGCACGGGCTGAACCGGGTCCGGATGTGTGTGTCCCACAACTTGATGAGCTTCGGCGGCCGAAAAAAATAACAGTGTGTGACCAAGTTTTAGCTATCATTTCCATTCATTTCTACTGTATGATGTGTCAAACTAATGTTTCCCATGAAACCCAATGGATTGAAACCATTTGAAACCCATGATGCTTTGATTTTTGAGTCGAGGCAAGTCGTCGAACATTTCAACACATTGCTGGGCACATGGCCATGCATATCGCACACCACCAGTATTACTGGCAACAAAGACATCAAAATGACAGTGATCGAGTTATTTGGACACGACATCACTATATAATATATCTAACACGTGACGGCCAAGCTTTCCGATTCTGATCATATCGGTGCTTTCATCACAAGTTTCAAGACGGAACGAGCCGCACCGGCCAGGCCAGCAAGAGACGGACCGACACCCAATGATCGTCCGCTGCAACCTCCACAGACTAAGGAAGAAAGATAAGAGAGTAGGAGGATGGACCAAAGCCAGAAATTGCCGACTCGGTTCCAGAAGCGTAAGGCGACTTCGGCCAAAACGAATTTGTTCTGTTGCACTTGCAGGAGTTTTCTGTACCGGGAATGTTCCCGGTCCAGTACGAAAGACGAAGTTGACCCAATGTAAAATTTGGGTTGAAAGTTCTGAATATGGGAGAACATGATGTAAACAGACAGCTTGATCATCACGAAAGCACGAAAGAAGGGAAAACACATCAGTCCGCGAACCGCACAGAAATAATCGATGTAAGAATGTTCCTTGAAGGAGGGCCCGAAGTTTGGCATTGCCGCTAGGATGAAGAAAAACAAACTGTTTAGTGGCTAGGTTCGCTATTGTGGCAAGAATTTTCCAAATTATTCTGAGCCCATGTATTGTTTGGAAGGTTCACTATTGTGGCAAGAAATCTTGGGGAGACAATTTTTTTTGTCCAAAAAATGTTTGTGTAAAAGAATCTGAACAGTTTTTCTGAAAAAAACTTGCTTTTCTCCATGTCCCCAAAGAATCAGACCGCTGATTAAACCCTTAGTAAAGAACAATTTTTTCTGGGAAACAACTTTTTGGCACCCAACTTTAAAGAGGGGTATAGGTATTGTTTGAGGGGGGGCCGTACACTAATCAGGACGAAACATTACTCGGGGAAAGTGTAAACGGAGTCAGCAGAGCCAAGCTCAGAATACACGAGCGCGCAACGCTGAGATCCTTCAAAACTTGTTTGGCAGTGGAGCCTTTGGATCTCAAAAAGGAAGCTAGTCACGAGCTCACTGTCAGCGCAGCCGTCATGACCTTGATGACCAACTCGTCCGTAGTGAATGACCTCAGTTTCTGCGGATCCAGGCCCATCGCTACACTGACTCGTTGAACAGTCCTCGATGCTGTGTCAGGTTGGTTCGACCACCATTGCATCACCTTCTCGATGTTCCTCTCCAAGGTTTCAGCTGTGTTGAGGGAGTTTGAGCTCCTTCACCCATTTCTTGTAGCATGTGTCCGACAAAGAAGGAGGTTGGTTCTCTTCAAGCCATGGATTGACCGTACCAGGGGTGACCAGGAGGACCGCCGGGCCGAACGATGGTACTGAGGAGGAATTTCCATGTAGTGCTCGTTGGATTGAAGTGCCTGGCGGGTCTGGGGGTGAGGAGGTATCACCCTGAGTAGCCTTCACCTTGGCGAGTTCTGTCTCCAATTCCAAGATTCGTTGTTGGCTGGTACGAGCGCCGGGCCCAAGTCACATCATGCAGGAAAAGTCACATCATCCCCATGGCACGGCGGCGATTCAGAAAGTCACATCAGGTCAGTTGCCGGTGTAGTGGGAAGCCAGGATTGAATGTGTTGGGCTATGTCCCTCGCCATCTGCTGAGTGGCTTCCTTCTGTTGAGGTTGGTTCCCTGGTTTCGTGATCGGTAAGCTGCAAGGCGATCAAGGTCGATGTTTCGAGAGTTGGCTGACGAGCTCTGCAACGAATACCGTAGTTAGTTCCAATATTGTCAAACGGGATGACATAGGTTTCGCGGCCATGGGCAATTCGTCGTAGCCACTTGTTGTGCAAGCCCTGACGCAGGAATTTCCAAAGAGGAACCTGGAGCGGTTCCATGGATTCAATGTCTTTGTAGTGGGTGAACTTGCTTGATCGGACGGTCGCTGGAAAGTCCAAGCCATTGACCTTGCTGGTGTCGTGGAATTCAGGGTCCGGTTTCCATGTATCGACCGGTGGAATTTCACAAGGTCTGATGGTGTATCCACAACTGACCGGAGATGTTGTCTGAGGTGGCCAAAGTCCAGAAGGTGATTTCGGAGTGGTAGTGCAAAATCGGTGCGGTGTAGTGGGGCAGCCTGGAGGTGGAGGTGGAGGATGTAAAGGCGGTTGAGGTGGGAACGTGGAAAACATCGATGGTTGTGAACCAGTGTTGTAAGTTTGGAAGCCATTCGGACGTTGATGCGTAGGCCATATCGGGGATTTGCTCCACATCGGTCGTGATGTAGCCATGGCGTGGTGGATAGGTCCTCGAAACGTTGGCATTGAAGAGGTTGGCCAGTCGCCGGGATCACGTCTTGGGGTTCGAGAGAGCGATCAATCCGGCTGAGATGGAGGAATCATCCGTGAGAACTGCGAGATCTGGTCTTGGGACACCATGATGTAGCTGGTCAGCGGGGGAATGATAGCATTCGAACTCACGGAACCAATATACGGATGCGGAGGTCTGCAGCGGTAAAGGGGTGCTTGGCTTAGCCTCAGCCACATCAGTCGTCATGTTCGGAAAAAATACAAGTAATAATAATAGTAATAAATAATAAGAATAAATTGACATAGTAGGGTCCTTGGCCTAGCCCCTTGCCATATCAGTCGGCTTAACTGTATGAATGGTGACGCAACAGCGATAAACTCTGCAGGTCATTGTTTTTGCGGAAGATGCTCGAAGCGGTAGCGTCACCAGGCGGGAGAGGTATTGTTACTCCAAAACAGGTGCGACGCGAAGGGATGTCCAAACCAATCCAGTAGTGTACAGGTAGATCAAGAGCGTCGTTTGTGACGGGTGTCATCAGTGTAGCTCTGCTGAGGATCGGGCGAGTGTGATCATAGAAGTGGCAACCTGGTGTGTTCCAGCAACAAAAGCCACTGTGGCATAAGAGGAGTTGGTAGCAGTAGCGCCATGATTCCTTTTGCGATTCCTCCCAAGCGGCAAACCCGTTGCAGCTGATCATTGCCCCCTGCCAAGTGCTTCTTAATCTTCGGAGCGCGACAATTGGCAATTAAGCCTGCTGGAAGCTGGCCCTTTCCGATCCGGTGGTCCAGTCAGTTAGTTGGCTTGAATCACCAATTTCCGAACAGAAACCAAAGAAGCCAAAGGAAGGGTACTGGTCAGGGATGTTTTCTTCGTTTCGACTCCATCCAACCGGTCTGATAACATCTTTGACCAAGATTTTTGCCACGGCCTCCCAATCTGCGCGGTGATAGATAGGGTATGTTGCACTATAGTCGTTGCGGAAGGCTGGTTTCTCCGGCAGGCCAGTAGGTGTTGTAATAGTGAGGAGGTTATGGGTCTCGATGAAGTATCCTTTCGTGCGTTTGGCCAACTCAATATCCAAACGACCAGCTTTGGCGAAGCATTTTGCGATGTTGCCTTCCATTTCTGGATCCGCTTTCATATAGACAGTGGCTTTGGTGGATGTAATGTAAGGTAATGGAGAGTTGATGGAACATAGCATCAATAAATTCTTTGAATTTGCGGTGTTCTGAGTTGGTCATAGTAGTTCTGAGGTTCCAGGTGTGGGTAATTGGAAGCTCACTGGCACATTTGATGCGGTCGGGGTCTCTGTCCGCGTCCATGTCGTCGACGAGCCAGCTGGTTGATTTGTTGAAGTCACCAATGGGAATAGGATTGTCGTCTTCGTTGCCGCTTTCGTCTGTCGATCCTCCAGGGATGCGTTCTGAGACGTGGCCTTGTCGAGGTGACACTGGTCGGTGGGCGCCATGTTCCCCATTTTCATCCATGTTCGGGGCTTGATCTTGAGTGTTCTGGGATGGAGCTGAATCATGCGGGCATGCGGGTCAGGTTGTCGAGGCCGAAGGGTGATTGCCTGGCGGTTTCGGGAACGGCTGCGAATTTTGATTGGTGCTCGGTCATGGCGGTCTCGAGGGTGTCGAGAACGTACGCGAGGAGGTGATCGGTGACGGTGGGGAGACGGGGTGCGACGTTCTTTGGGATGGTGAGGTGTGGAACGTTGTCGAGGTAGAGGTTTTCGGGGCCGTGGATCGATGTCGGTGAGATCGATGACGTGAAGGTGAACGTACGGGTCCTGGATCGTCGGCGAGCTCGTCGTGGTCCGGATCGCGATGGCGGTGGTGGCGAAGGGGGAAGACGTAGGTGAGGTGGTACGTGTAGAACAGCGGGTTGTGGACCTCGAGAAGGTTCAAGATCACCCGGGACGGCCATAGGTGGTTATTGGGCGGATTGTTGAGCGGGTTGAGGAGCTGGGACTGACGATGTAGGCTGTTGAAGCGACTTGGTGATGTTGTCCAGCATTTCTCGGGTCTTGGATTGCAGTTGATCCATTCGTGAGTCGACTTGGCGCTGTATTCGATCTTCAAAATCGGGTGCGGTTGCTCGGATTAGTGGTCGTCGCAATGAAGGTGTTTTTCTGGAGCAAACTTTCTTGCTGCAGGTTTTGGTCTCGCAGGTTGTGTCTGCTGTGGAGTGACATTGGATGTTGGTGGCGTAGTAGGCATCGTAGGTTGAGGTGGAACTTGATGAAGAATGCCTGCGCATGCACCAGGTTGGACAAATCGAAGAGGTCCAGCTGGAAGTCCTTGATGTGGAGGTGTGTAAGAAGGTGTAGGTGTAGGTGTAGGTGTCAAATTCTGTGGATTGTTGGGTGGCATGTGGGTCCATAGGCCCTGAGAAGGCTGAGGAGGTTGCGGTGTCAGTGGATGTGGTAGAACAGGTACAGGATGTGGCTGTCGGTGTCGGAAGAGGAACGGTTGGTGTTGGTTGTCGGTTCGTCCAGTAGAGATGCAGGTCGGCAGGCTGTCCAAAAGTGTGTTCAGGTGGGCAATGAGAAATGGTAGCCGTAGGCGTTGATGGCATCGTCGTTGAAGGTGGCTGGGCCAGTGAAAGGTGGGCTGTGCGGTGGGAAGATCTGCGGAGTACTCCAGGGCGATGGTGATGCAGGCGACGGTGCCGTAGGGCTCGACGTCGGGGGTGCCGGCCAGGACGGGGGTGCAGTAGGCCAGGACCACATGGTTGGACGAAGGCGCATGGCGAAAGCGATCAAAATATAACAAGGTTCACACAGTCAAATAGTATTCAGCTCAAACCTAAAGAGTCGCGCGTTGTTCCCTCAAAGGGACGGTAGTTGGTCAACCCACGAATGGGCATCAAACAGCTGTTCAAGTTCAAGTGAATTAGGTGCACAGCATGTTTGACCTCACCAGAAAACAACCAAAAGAAAGAAATCACCACACCTGGAAGGCATGTACCTACCTGGAACATCCTTCATGCTGCATGTTGCATCAGAAGCTTGAGCATCAGCGAGAAAAGAGGTTTGTGGCTGTTCGGAACGGCTTCACGCTCGCAAAGGTGAAATTACCGAGGTTCACATAGACGACAGGAGCAGCGGGACATCGCAAAAAAGTGAAGAACGGAATGGCCGAGTGTTTCACTATACTGAAACGAATTACCAGATAAAATGTGTAAATTCAATTAAATTCAGACGTCAAATCGGTCCGCATTCACCTTAAGAAAGATTCCCTCAAATGGGTCCATGGCACCATGTCGGGTCACCATGGAAATCACATTAGACAAGAACTGGATCATTGTAGTGATCCGTCGGGAACTGAATCCCAAAACGTGCATTTAAACAAGACTCTTAACGCGCGCGGTAGACCGAGGAATAACATATATAGAATAACCAGGGTGGAAAGCCGATCATCGAGACAAAGACAAGGTTGAGGCTCCAAGAAAGTAGAATATAGTAGAATAGGTAATGTCGAATTCAAATAAAACCAGATTCTCGTCGAGGACCTTGTCAATGTTCAGGGTTCTCGGCTTAGCCCTTTGCCATGTCGATGAAATAAAATGAATACATAGAATGAAAACATAGAATAGCGCCAAGTTCAAACAGAATATCGCCAAGTTCGAAGAAACAGATTGCGGAAACTGGCGGAAACCATGAAGAAACCAAATAAGCCGTGGAGGGGTTCTCGGCTTAGCCCCGTGCCATGTCGGTCGGAAAATAAAAAATTGCAGGTACGTTTGCACCCCCATGCTGTCTGGTCTTCGTTGGCCAGGACAGACAGTCATGGGTTCCTGGCCCCCTGCTTTTCTGAATAACAAAACGAACTGAAGTAGAAGTTTTACATCTGTCCAGATAATCCACACACACACATTTCAGCTACGTTTGAAGGTCCAGGAGTATGACGTAGTGTGATGAGATGATTCAGGACAAGCGTGCAGCCACATAAGAGGCATTCATGGCATTCATGTTTGTGGTGTCAACACCAATAAGAGGCCATGCGCGTGTGGATATTTTGGGTGTGGGAGTGGATGGGGGGTTGGGGTGGAGTGGGGTGGGATGTTAACGTTCATTGCGACTGCAACCACGCAGTACGTTCTCTTGCACTTCCACACATACGTCATGCTACGCTGCCGCACGTTATCTTGCACTTCCACACATACGTCATGCTACGCTGCTGCACGTTCTCTTGCACTTCCACACGTACGTCTTGCTATGCTGCTGCACGTTCTCTTGCACTTCCACACATACGTCATGCTACGCTGCTGCACATTCTCGTGCACGTCCACGCATACGTCATGCTACGCTGCTACACGTTCTCTTGCACTTCCACACATACGTCATGCTACGCTGCTGCACGTTCTCTTGCACTTCCACACATACGTCATGCTGCGAGCCAGAACAGCTTGCTATGCTGATGGTTGCAAAGCTTGGAAAGGAGCCTCCAAACAACAAGTGCCAGAAAAACGCCTCAAATGGCAAAACTTTGCCCGCAACAGTGGTGAGTTTGTGAAGCACTTGGGAGGAAGCCCACGAAAAAGAGTTCTTCTTTGGCCGGAACACAGACTTTAGACAGACAGTGGGATTGGTTAAAAACACGATTCCCCGGCAGTTGAATACACATGAAGACTGCAGACAAGACTTCAGAAAAAATTGGAAGCACTTGTATGCTGCAGTCTGGCGCAAGAGCGTCAAAGGCAATGTCCTGAACAACCTGGGACAACTTTGTGCTTGAAAGGAAAAAAGAACATTCGTTCATCGCTAGGCTTTCACTTCCCACCCTCCCTCCAGATACAGCACGTTTCTTTTGGCTTGGTGCTGCAGCTCGATCTGAGCTGTCTGTGGCTTCATTGACCTGTTTCATTGGTCAAACATTGTGCCAGACTCTTTTTGTATGAAGCCTGCCAGCACATGCTTCCGTGACTTTTGGGGTGGGCATTGTCAAAGGGATGGGAAAACAAAAGTCACACCAGCTGGCCCTACATTTGGGCCAATTTTTCAACCTCAGTTTCCCACCCTCCAACCCTAAAAGGGGGATTCGCTATATGTTTGTCACTGCATGTTGCAGTTCTCAAACATTCGTTCATCGCAAGGCTTTCTTTCACTTCCCACCCTCCCTCCAGATATAGCGCGTTTCTTTTGGCTTGGTGCTGCAGCTCGATCTGAGCTGTCTGTGGCTTCATTGACCTGTTTCATTGGCCAAACATTGTGCCAGACTCTTTTTGTATGAAGTCTGCCAGCACATGCCCTTCTCTGACTCTGTCGCGGGCTTTCATTACTTCTGGGCATTTCTGACATCTCGTTTGACCAAAAAGAAGCGCCACCGCCATCGACACTCTATCAGGGTTCTTGGTGAAGTTCCAGCCACATGCACTCCCCCATTCCGCCATGGGTACTTTCCATCCGGCCTTGGTGACTCGGTGCCAAGTCTTTTTACCTTTTCTCATCTCATTTGACGCCACCCACAAGGACTGTCTTGATGAAGCGCTTTTCTCCAATCCGCAAATCACTTCACCTTCAGGAGGTTCATGTTGGACACTCGCCATAGGAGTCATGGGTGCACGTACGCTTGGAGTTTGCGCACTTGGTGTGGGCGTCCATGGTGACCTTTTGTGCTCCCATTCCAGAGCGCTTCTGTCCACCATGACACCCTTGTTGGCTGGTCAACACCACCGCCGATCGCTACCTACCCAAGAAAGCCAGCTCTTGGATTTGCATTCCCCTCCTGACATGTTCCACGGCACCACTTCTGCGTGCTGAGTGTCCAGATACCCTGCAACTAGTCGCTGAGTTCCAAGCTTCAATCATCTTGCTTTTGCTCAAACGTTCCATCTTCTCGTTGATGAACACGAAGCCCTTCTTCTTGAACTTGCTTGGGAGCTCCTTTTGCATTCTGCTCCACAAATTCCATGCGCAGAACCTGGAACAAACTACCTCTCCACAGCATTGCAGCGTTCTTTTCACTCCCGTTGCCATTTGATCCATCTTTGACATAGGTATCGAAAGAGTAATTTGTTTCTGTTGTTCGTCAGCACGCACATGTTCCCATTTGCAAGCTCCTGCTTTTATTTCTCTCAGCATCCAAACGCAGGCCCATGCATACATCACTGCAAAGTTGATGCCACCCTTGAACTCCGACCCTTTTTCTTGCCATAGGTCATCAGAGATGTTCTCCAACTTGGCTTCCGCAGCTTTCTTTGTTGGCCCCTTGTTTCTACAAAGGGCTTTCTTGCACAAAGTGAAAGTTCTCACCAACCAAGGAGGCATGTCGTATCCTTCCTCGATGTGTAACAGCTTCAGCTCGTTGAGATACTGATCTCCGGACCTCATGCCCGAACCTTTGAGGCAGGCTGCCACCCCTTCCACCGTCTCTTGCGATAGTGGTAGTGGGTCTCTGCCGTGTCCTGCCACCATGCTCGCCAGCTTCAGCACCTCGTTCCTCTTGATCTCCCTTGAAGACCTGGATGGCACCGCCCAGAAGTTGCCCTTCAGCTCGCTCATGGCTTTCACTAGGCCCACTGTCGACGATGCAATTTGATACGCCGCTCCCATGTAGCCCTTTTGTTCCCCTGGGTTTACGTGCGCTCCAGTAGACTTCATCTTGTGCAAGAAGTCTGAAGCAAACTGACCACGGCTTGTCCTCCTTGAAGTCCGCGGGCACCCGCTTGCCATCCTTGAGGTAGATGACAAGATTGCGTCTCAGACGTTCCAACATCTCAGCTCTCGCTTTGTCATCCGCATGGGCAATCAGGTTCCAATTCTTAGGCCACTGCACTGTCAGCCTCTTGATCACCTTCTCGTAGGTCATGAGGGAGGCCAATGAACAAATGTCCAAACTGATTGCAGCCACCCTGAACACTTTCTTTGAAGCCTGCCACTGCAAGAAGTTCTGGGGTCCTGGAAAATCTCTTGCCACGTAATTTCCATCCCCATAGGGAAAAATGAACGTAGCTTCTGATTTTTCAAAGCCCTCCTTCCAAACGGTAACCAAACCCCCATATCAACGTAAGGGGCTTGACCCATTTGATTCACCCTTTTGTCCAGTGCTGCCATCTGTGCATCCGTTGGCTCTTCCTCCTCTTTTGGCATGTCACCCATCAGTTGCAGATACCGTTGACTCCAAGCATGCACTGTTTGCACGTCCAGCGGCATCAGCTCCGAATCATCTGTCTGATCCAGCAGGTTCGCCATCTTGAGAACTTTCTCTTTCAAGCCACTGCTTTTTGATCCCTGGGGAGGTACTCCACCTTGCGGTCAATTTGATTGGTCTGGCTCCCATGGATCTACGTCTACAAAGTTCTCAGCTGCTCCTCCCTTGAGGAGGTACAAGTGAAACCTTGAGACCCGCCACATCAGCCCCACATGTGCGGCTTCTACTGCAGAAAGTCCATGTCCCGCCAGCTGAGCTTGGCCTATGGCATGTACTACAACATGAACAGGTAGGGCAGCTAGTACCCAAAGATCTTGACCTGGGTTCCCCACCTGCTCCGTGAAGGCGTCTCACAACGTGGGTGGTCTGCAGCAATCTAGCTGCAGCTGCTATGTCTTGCAGCGCTCGCACCTCATCAGCCGCAGGCAAATCGCCATGCCGCACGCGAGTCAAACCCGCAAAACAAAAGTCACGCCAGCTGGCCCTACATTTGGGCCAGACTGCAGTTTTTCAACCTCAGTTTCCCACCCTCCGACCCTAAAAGGTGGGATTCACTATATGTTTGTCACTGCATGTTGCAGTTCTCAGAACTTTTCGGCGAAACCCTCGACGAACAAAACTCCTGTTTCGTGTGTGTAAAACACTAGATTTTCCACTTTTGAAGTGACCCTTCCAAGGGATTTGCACCAATTTATTCCAGAAATATAAGCATGTATGAATTACTACAGTTTCGGACACTTCCCTCATCGTCCTGGCACTGTGTGATGTCATCACCGACACGGCCTCTTACAGATGCTGTTACCATGTTTGTCTCAGATCCACAGCAACTTTTCCACTTCACACGCCCAAAACACATCTCCGAACAGCCATGAACAGCCGAAAGAAACCAGAAACCCACAGAAATCCTTCAAAATCAAAAACATATATAAACATACAGGTTACATTGCGGGTATATTATGCTGATACTGGGCTCAAGGGCTTCGATGTCCAACGCTGCACAACTCTGCCGTAACATCTTGCAGATGGCAGAAATGAGGTCCTCCAGGCGGTGAGGAAGCAGTGGACAAACCTGAAGGCAACAGGTGTCAACTGATGCGGGAGATCAACTGGGACTGCATCAGGTGTCTGTAATGTGTCTGTATCAGGCGTGCACTTTACGTCGTCAACCCCTGGCAAGCCAGCACACTAAGAGCAACGGCGTCACTTTTCGTCGTCTCTATATGCTACAACTCTGTTTGGAGCCTCCGGGCTTCGTAAACAAAATCACGATTTGCCCGAAAAAAACAGTGCGTTCGCTCGAGTGTCACGCCTTCGCTTGCGGCGAAGCGTCAGACATTCCCGGGCTCGAAAACTGACAGCCAGAGCTGGATAGTGCTGACTGCACATATCGGAAAAGAAGTAGATGGCAAGAATTCTTGAATTGAGCCATCTATAGACCACTTGGGGGATGAGAGTTTTGCGCCACCTATAGGTTCCCAACACATGTGGTTGACAGCAACTTGTTTTCCTCAAATTTTATCTAATTTAACATTGCAATATATTGCAATGAATTCGGGGTCCATTTTTTCTTGGAAAACCATAGCTTTGGATTGTGCCATCTATAGGTTACCATTGCGTTCCATAGGGAAAGGGAAAGGGGAAAGGTTTGTGTGTGTCCACACACACAGACCTTGCACAGCATAGATGGCGCAACAAAAAAGTTGATGGCGCCATCTACAGTGCATAGTGGGTTTGTGTGCAAGTGCATATGATTGGGCTGAATTGTTTGACCTTATGAACTGTGTTATTTACAGCTGGCTGTGTGTATTTTATGTCTCCCAAAGTGAGTTGCGCCATCTACAGTGGATGGTCTCTGTGTGTGTGAACCATCTGAAAAGATGTAAAACTTCTACTTCCGATTTTACCTGTTCCTTCTTCATTTTACTTCTGGCACGGGAAAGGGTGTTAAACTTCCCTGATTTTTGTCGGCATCATTTCATTTCATTTCATTTCAAGCAGGGGGCACAGGCCCATTGTGGATACCTGTGCCAACGGAGCTATTCCACAATGGGAGAAGCGGAGGTTGATCACCTCCGTGTACCTGCAAATTTCCAATTTATC
>Ga0126342_10015844_pt1 | contig 13180 bp, 13 predicted proteins | sample Cyp1metagenome_FD_92528 | JGI IMG/M metagenome (GOLD analysis project Ga0126342, IMG submission 92528) | Coral microbial communities from Lord Howe Island, Old Settlement Bay, Australia - Cyphastrea 1 metagenome | ecosystem: Host-associated > Invertebrates > Cnidaria > Coral ... | reverse complement strand
GCTTTGTAGGGCAGATGGGGGGACGATTTAAATAATGACTTAGCATGCTGATCATTGCTTTGTAGGGCAGATGGGGGGACGATTTAAATGTTTTCTTAGCATGCTGTTTATTGCTTTGTAGGGCAGATGGGGGGACGATTTAAGTAATGACTTAGCATGCTGATCATTGCTTTGTAGGGCAGATGGGGGGACGATTTAAATACTGACTTAGCATGCTGATCATTGCTTTGTAGGGCAGATGGGGGGACGATTTAAATAATGACTTAGCATGCTGATCATTGCTTTGTTGGGGAGAGGGCAAAGTATGTGTGCGCAGGTGACGGGAACGTAGGCTTGCGGGGCGCAAGTGAGGGGTTGGCCTTAATGGTAACAATCTCAATCGGTTGCTGGTCAATGCTTGTCATTACATCGCATTACGTCGCATGGTGTGCCCTGCTTGAGGAGGTCAAGTGTGACAAGTGTTGAGACCCCAGAGTCACCAGGTGCAAATCTTGGTTTGGCATGTGATCTAGATGATCTAGTTTGCGTACGCTAGATTCTTCTAGATTCTTCTAGATTCTAGAATGTGATGAATGTGGGATCTCAAAAAGATCAGAAAAAGACAGAAGCAACGCATCCAGATGTGCTTGTGGTGCTACACGTCTGAGAACTGCTTGGAGCTGCTGGTCCATTGGCATGGCATGCTTGACCACCAAGGCAAAGTTGCTGTCGACGCGACCAAGAAGATGGACTCTTGACTTGTGCAGCGTGGCAGTGGGATGCACTGAGAACGACAGATTTGTAAAGCCCTGGAAGCCACCGCAGTCATGTCAAGTTCGAAAGTGTGTGCGATGCACTGAGGGCATACAATTTTCTCGATTGCCTTGTTTTCACTTCCAGCCCGCAACAATAAGATCTTTGACCAACGGCATCAAACACATTGTACATCTTCAGCATTGCGCGGTATGGGACAGTACCATAATACATCACGATAAATGATACTGTACAATGATACTATATAGTTCAATTGAGGTTCAATGCATCTTGTGCATATGCCATTGACAGTGGTGCAGACTTATGAGCATAGCAGCGGGCAGCAGCAAAAAAGCCAGAGTGGGTGAGAACACGTCCTAACCACTTCCTGCAGTCGATCAGAAGGCTGCGACTTACAGCTTGAAATTTGAAATGACAATGAGGTCTACCCACCGGGAACCCGGCAGGATAAGACTAGACATCTACCCTTTGCTTTGGCACTGAGTAGCTCAGTATCTAAACTCAGGATATCTGGCGAGAGCCGGATTTGCTAGTCCTTCACATCAAGAGGCGAGATGGGATGAACTTGCCTCCGTCATCGTCAGAGATTGCTGAGTGATTATTATATGCACTATTTATTTGATACAGCCAGCATTTATTGCATGTTATTGTATAGATTTTCAAAGGCGCCGTTTTATTTGATCCAGCATCAGCATCCTTGCTACGATGGCCTCATGCCTTTGATCAGCTGAGCAAGTCTCCCCAAGTTGCCCAATGAAAACTGGGCACCACTTTGAGAGTTGCATGGCTCAGGATGAGAATATTTGGTGGTAGAATCAGACTCGCCGGACGAGTTTTGAAGCTTATTCAAAACGATTCAAAACGTGTGGTGCTCACAGCAGAGCTTTGAAGTTCCTGCAAGGTAATTGGTTGCCTCTCGGAAACACTATATAATGACTATAATTACTATAACTTATAATTTTTAGTGTTTCGGGAGTGCATAAACCCCTCATGCCGGACTCTAAACATGCCAAAACACGGAGCCCAGTGCATCACAGGTTTCATTTCAGCGGAGAACACTTTGAGAAGATCACGACTCCAGTGCAGGTAGCGCTTGGCACAGGGATTGCTTGACACTGATGCCCACTTTGGATTTTGATCACTACAATTAACAAGAATGTGGAAGCTAAAGAGTTCGGATCAGCTGTGGCCAAAATCTTGGCTATCAGTATCAGATCCATTGTTGTCAATCATTGTTGATACGAGTTCAATATACAATTTGGTCCAACACTGTATGAGTTGTACGATCCAACCAGAAGAAACAATCCGCAACTGATACTGGAGACTGCTCAGATGAGGAATCCATTGACAGTGGCATTTTTTTGGTGACTGGTGTATTCGGAGATCGACTTTGAAACGAAGACCGCGTAAATAAGATGTCTTGTGGCCGTGGTCATGTTCACTCCGTAGTCAGTATCATAGTGCCCATTTATGCACTTGACCGGTGAGCGTTTTGACAGGTTTGTTTGACTTCCTGCTGCCGACGAGTCTGTTACTGTAGTTTACTCCCATGCATGTAACCTTGTACTTATTTCTCCTCGGGCTACACAGTTTGGCCCAATGTTGGCACGGGCAGAAATTGAGTCACCTCGCAGTAAGATGATGTGAAATTTGGCTATTTGTTTTGGGTGCTGGGAAATCTGGCATCCAATCTTGAGCGAAACTCAGATCGTGACTGCTTTAGTGAACATGCAATACCTCATGAAGCGTGGTTCCATAGTCCAAAGCTGGCGGCCAAGCTGATCCCCCCTGAAGTTCTCTTGAGAGACTCTTCTATACCCTTCTGAAACTCATGCTTTGCAGGTGCCTTTGAGGGAGCTTGATGTAAGATCCTGGATGGGAGGCAAGGTATACAGTGATCCCATGGCGGAACTGAAGAGATCAATCCCCATGGTGACACGGGCACCAAACTTTGCCAGAACTATACCAACTACAAACATCTACAAACTTGATCAGGAATAGCATGGAATCGCATTGCTAGATAGATCAGATAGGTGATTAAGTCTATTGAGGGCATCAAATGCAACCATCTATACCAAGTGTCTTGCAACAGTGTATATACATCGATATGGCACCAGGATACAAACCCAAGCCGCCATACTCTCGTGTGAATAAAATTTGCCCACTAGCAACTAGGCCCTACGGGTGGCAGTTGCACTGCCTACGATCTTTACGGCTCGGATGCCTAAGCCTGACAAGCGGACTCAAGCGGCTGGAGGATGTAGCTATCGACCAACGGAGGTCCATTAAAAACATCGGTGGTTTGTGGCTTTACACTGGAAATTCATCAGGATGAATGGACTTTGGCACCTTCAAAATCACTCAAGCTTGTGGTGATGGATTTCCGCCTGATATTCGGTCGTTTCTGTGCTTCAAGGGGGAAGGACAACATCCCTCACAACATGGGATATGACTGGGATGTTCGAAATCATTCGCCAAAATGAGCATGAAACAAGCATTAAATTGCTAGGATGCACGAGGAATCTCTTCTCAGGGCTCAAAGCCCTGCAGTACTCTGAAGTACTCTGCAGTTCAAGGCACTGTATCGGAGTATCGAAGTGAAAGGCTAAGCTCTACCGCTTGAGATCAGGCTATGATCCCAACCTGGCACCGACAGCCATAGGCCCATGCGAGATGAAAATCGCCAGCTCAAAGCGCATTCATTGAGTTATGTTGCAAGCTATGTCAACATATTTATAATTATATAATATATCAATGCATATAATACATATCATGTATATGACACACACACACATCATATATATATATATAATATAATCATCATGTACCATAATATATGTATATTAATTGTGTATATATATATATATATCATATATAATATTTATATGATAGGTAGAGATAGATACAGATACGTATATAGAGATCTAGATATTGCGTGATTTCACCATTCTGTTTGCCTTGATGCACGAATCTCAAACTGATTGCACAGATTCAGGGAACGCAACCCCAATTGGGACCCTTGCATGCTGTAATCCAATGCAAGTCCGGAGAAGTCTTGAGGGAGAAATGGCAGGTCCTGTATTTCAGCCGGGTACACCTATTCTACCTATCATTGAGCTAGACTACGAAGTGCTGTGCTGAGGGGTGGTGTGCCACCGCGGTGGTATGTCTGGTGGACACTACACGCAGGGGGACCAAGGGGCTGCAGGTTTGACAAGAATAAAACAGAATGTGCCTCAGGGCCAGTCACAGCCTATATGGCAAGTCATGTTTCAACAAACTGAGCAAGTGAAGGATGCAAAGCTCCAGCACTTTCTCGTGCCACTGCTCTTGAAACCATGGAGTAGTTGATCCTGAAATCTATAGCTCGACCTGTCTAGCGCTGCGAAGACGAGCATGGAGCTTAAGACTGTACGACCCATTCATACCCATTCCCAAAAAAAGTGATGGGGGAGCTTGTCAAGCTTGTGACCTGGGTGAGGTCCTACTGCATGAATGAGGGCGGCAAGGAGCAGAAGGGAAACGTCGGAATGTGAAACGAACCCCCGAGGCTTTTGACGATTCTAGGCATGGACATCTGATTTGTGATCATTTGCAGATAGCGCAGGTATATTCGTGTGAGATGCACTCCCCACTTTAAGACTTTTCCAGGCCGTCCAAGCACGGCAGATCCCCATACTATCCGCGATCCCAGACCGCAAGTTTGTGCAGCTCAGACAGATAGGAGCCCAAATGGTTCAAGTACAACGATGACTGCGTGTCGATTGTCGACTTGGAACAGGACAGATTCTTGTGCACATTTGAATCAGGATCCCACCTAGCTACGAGATTCTCCGAGGTCCTAGATGCCAGTTTTTATGGATGGTAGCGGTTGTTCAGATCCCATTCCATGTTCATGATGTTTCCAATATTTTCCAATACATTACTGTATTGGATCCTGCCGAAAACTTCTAGACTTGAGGGTCCAAGCTGCATTCACGGGCCGAGCAATTCTATGCATTGATTTGCCACGATTTTCTCGTTCATGTCTCACAAGAAGGATATCCCACGAGTGGTGCACGCTTCTTCCACATCCAATGCCACAGGAATTGCCCGAGATCTCAAAGCAGTGCCTCGTTCTGGAACCAGTAAACATCCATGCGGCCAGCGGCTGGCGCCGCTTTTTGTTGGGGTTTACGTTGGCTGAGTCCAGGAAACTGTTTTGATGTAAAAATGCTGGAGGTTTTGGACGTTTCCTTTGCATGAACAATTTGCAAAATGTCGACCTACATCTATCAGAATCTATCAGATCTATCAGCAGGCTTGAAGCTACCACGTGAATGTGGAGTTCGGCAAAACACACCAAATTGGGTACAGTCAAGGGGCAAAGTCGTAGCGATTTTTTGGTTTTGCTTCCATACTGTTGGGCGAAGCTCTTCAAGGGGTCGTAGTGTGGCTGTACCTCTGGGATTTGCCATGTTTTTTTGGGTGGTTTAAAGGGTTTTTTGAGGTCAAATCAATGTATTTCCGGTGGGTTCTGGCATGACTATAGTATTTGGGGATAGGAAGTTGTTAAGCATATTTAGCTCACATGGGGAAAATGTCTCTGTGGTCTTGCCTCCACCTCTTTTGGGTGGGAGATGTGGGAGGGAAGTTCATCTTTGTTTACTTGGTGGTTTGGGATGGGGAAGGGGCGCCGTGGCGCGGGGAGTTCACCCCTGAACTTGCGCGCTTTATATGTTTATTCCTTGTTGGTTCTCCTAGGGGGACCCAACTGTATGTCACGCATGTCATAATATATATATGTATATTTTAAATGTTGTTGTTTTTTGAATGCTGGCATACATCGTTCTCAATAGTCTTAAATGCCATGCACATCAAGGATTGATAACGTGGGCACAAGCAAACGATTTGTCCACAAGCATTCAACTATCGCCACGATTTTTCCGCAAGCCATTTGTCCACATTCAAGAAAATTGCTGTGATTTCAGCCTTCGACGGTATGTTTGTACAGAAAGTTTCGCGTACTGCACGTGTTCTATGGTAGCGGAACTGGAGAGAACTGCATGCCTGACATAACTGACATTAGATGTCTTTTTTGTTTTTTTTGAGGGATAGCCTTCAGGGAGCTTTTCCACCTGTGAATTGATCCGAGGTGCTACGTGCTCTTCTACCGGAAGCAAGCGTTCTCATCTTCCAACCTCATCAATTATTCGTCTCTGTGAGGTGAAAGGGCGGCCTTTTTTGAGCTTTTTGTGCCACACGAACACTTATTTACATGACAATTCATGACAATTCACATCCAGATGCCGTGGCTGCACAGCTGGTTGTTGCTCTTGCGATTGCTACTACCTGGACCTGAACCTAGCCCAAGAAATCCTGAAACACCCAGCGAAGCGGGTTGAAGCCACAGATGATAGTAAGTTAGAGCAAGTGGCATCCAACATACCTCTCTATATATATCTATATATATTTGTTTTCTACAATGCCATATCACACCTACGGAACATAGCCGCGTTTGTCTCGAATCCTTACTTTAATGCGTTTCAATGGGTACTGCTACTGTTGGACTTAAGACATGTGACAATTTTGTTTGGTCTTTGCACGCTGGTTGGTTGGGCTTGGGGTGGGATCACCATGATCGAAATTTTAGAAAGGACAGCATGCTGTTTAATCTTGAAGCACTTCAGCATGTCAAGGTGCAATCAGCTAAATCAGCTAGCCTAGCGGCCCTAGTGGCTGTGACGTGACGCAGTGCCCTGCCACAGCATCACACAATCTTTCAGTCTTTCAATCCCGTGATGGAGTCGTCTACAGCTGTTTGAGTGATTTGTGGATCGCCCTGTGGCAAGAGAATTGATTCAAACAGGACGCGTTAGTCCCTGTTCTTTTTAGACAACCGAAGAATGTATACATTAAACACAACGACAAAATAATATGTGCTATCCAACATGGATCATTTAAACACCCAAACCGTGTTTCCAAACGTCAGCTAGCGACTCTAACGGTGGAGTGATTTGAACATTGTCACTTTTGGTGTGTGGAGGGCACAATCTGCAAAGAAAGGGTGGAAAGGGCCAAGACTTTTCTGCCAGTACCAAGCTGTAAAGAATACATTTCCTTGGAAAATCATGCTGTCGCACGTTGTCGCACCATTAGTGGAAAGATTATTTAGATCGGTGGGAGATTGCTATCCTCCCTTCTTCTAATGGTTTATGAACACAACCAGAAGGACCCTGAGAAAAGATTCATAAGAGAGGAGTGTCAAGGTACTCCCACTCATGGTGATTTACCAGCTCCATACATTTATGATTAATGATTCATTTGTGTGGGTTCTGCAAGCTTCTGTAGATCCCTGTATGTTCAGCATCTCTGGAATCTAGGTCAAGACAGGATGGCCGACGCATCAACTTGAGATAATTTATGATAATTTATGATAATTTGAATCTCCTTTCCATATGGAAACTGCCCAAAAGCACACTATGATTGGGATGATGAATCCCGTAGAGTGAGCTGCAAGCCCCGCGAAGACGGGGACCGTGGCAGCCACAGCCAAAAAGATATCGGACTGTGGGGTCATTGGAGCCGTTGAAATCCGTTGAAAACAACGCAAGATTCTCGGAAGATGTAAAGGTTCTGCTCCATTTAGATCCATTTGGTGCAATTATCATCCATTCTACGATATGCTGGTGATATTATGTTATATTTTGCATTTTTTAAAGCACATGATATGGTTTCATATGTTCCAAAATCCTTTTGACCTGGGGGAACTATGGGGAACTGGTAAGTTGGTTCGTACCTGGAACATCGGGTGCCAAAGGATCTCTGAAGCAGCAGTGTCCAAGGTTTACTGTGGTTCATGTGGAACTTGCAAGATAGGATGGCTGCCTTTCAGTTCCGGGATTAGAGAAATGCCTTTAGCAGGTTTGGTGACTAACAACGAAAGATCATACTTTCATACCTTGGGTTGGAGTCCAGCAAGTTGTTAAGTCTTAAAGATCGCAGAGCTTCCTCCAGAAACAATAACTTTGACAGGGATGTCCCAGTAAATTCATTCGGCAGAGTTGATATATATATACATGTTTATATACATGTTACATATATATATAATTTAGAAGATTTAGGGTTGATAACCACTCACAGTCGAAAAGCCTTTGCTGGGAAACAGTAGACCTGCTGGAACCCAAACTTTGTACCCGAGCTCTCAAACATCGTGGAACACGGCCACCCGACAGATCCGCTGAGCTAGAATGCTCCCTTCAAAAAGGGACGCAATGAAAAGATATGAAAAGACCACTGCGCCAATTTGCAACTCGAAAAAGATGGGCTGTCTCCCGAGAGAGCCGGAAACATTGGAAACACTGACATGCAATGACTAGGGTTCGAAGAGATTGATGCATAATTGCTTTCGTGTGCTTTGTATGATCCAAAACCAGACTGGCATGACACAATGTAGACTGTGGACACCCTTTGATCGATTTTGGAAGCAGGTAGGTGGTTGGTTCATACAAAGGTTCCCCGCCTCGTTAACTATAGGGTTGTACATGATCACTGTCACACCAAAGTCACGCTTTTGAATGCGAGGCATCTTGCAAGACTTTTGAATAATCCGAAAATCCAGGCCTTCTCGGTAAAGTTTTATGTGTGATTAATTCATGCCATACCGAACAGTTTAGAGGCAGTATCTGACCAGAAATTTGATGCAGCCCTGTCTTACCCTCGGGAAGTTGGCATATCCGCAAACCAACCCCAACCCCAAACGAAAGAATCATTTGGCAGTTGGTTCTGAGCTGCAACAGCCACAGCCATTGCAAATTCATTGCATCCTTGGCTCAAACCACATTGTACAAACCTTGGCTACTGTAGTGCTTCAAAGGACAGATGCTCATGACCCACAAATTCAAATGGCGGAGGGCAAGGCACTGGGCCAAAGTTCAGAGTTTTTGTTCACGAGAACCAGCACTAGAGATCAATATGACTCAAGATGTCCAGGACCCCATGCGAGCAGAGCACCACCAGAAAATGAGAAATGAACTTGACAAACTTGGTAGGGATTTCTCGGAGCACATCATACATGACATAATCATATGAGGTGCCAAATGGTGCCAATCAAATCAATGACCAATCTATGTAACGGATCCTGTAGCGGTCTATGCGAGTTTGCTGAGATCGGCAGGAGCCATGACCATTTCAAATGCTGCTCATGGACCTCCTGGTTTTCAGCGTCAGGGCCCCACTTGCGCCGGAGGACATGGAGGAGGGTTGAAAACGACTCTGGGGATCAATGGGAAGGGTGTCTACTTTTGTGACAAAATTGTGACGAATCTCAGTGGTGCCAAAACTTAAAGACCCTGGCCTTGTATGAAGGGCTATGGAGCCCTTGAAAAAGCCGTTGACCTTGGGGATTTCTAGGATGTTGGAGTTGGAGCCTTTAAGAGCTCTATTGAGAGCTCTATAAAGCTTTTGTTTGAGTACGAATCACAATCAATCATGAGGTTGCAATATGTTGCAATATGGTTTGTTTATGTTTGTTTGATACAACATGGTGTCCATACACTGCCATACACTCCAGCTTCAAGGTCCCAAGTCACGGAGATTGGGAAGAGCAGTTTTCGTGGCTCGGCTGGCGAAGCAAAGCAGATTTGTTTTGGGGATCTATGATGATCATTGATGATCTATATGGGGATGGGTCAAAACCCTGGTACCTAGTGAACCCCAAAATAGCTGGTAAATGGATGTTCATCCCACTAAAAATGTATCTATAGGTATTGACCCATACCCATATCATTCTATATCACTTAGCCGACTTAGCCAATTCAACACCTGGGCTTACACGGATGATGGTCCTCACAATTTGTCGCCGTCACCTCGCTGTACGGTTGTAATGGTTGTGCAAAGAGTCAACTTGAAATGACAGTAAATGACACATGTGAAGAAGCGGAAATTCTCAGTCTCAAATCCGATATTCTTTCATCAAGAGCACCTTCAGCGGACGATTCCAAGCCGATACCTGGGCAACACTGAGGCGGCGGCACTAGGGGCCTCTGCCACGCTCTTGCCAGGGCATTACGTAGATGTGGCTTTCGACGCAGGTGATACCTGGGTGGCATTGCTATGGCAAGTGCAAACAAGGGCATTTTGGTCATTTTGTTGATTGGTGAAAGAGGGTCTGATGAGACACGTGTGGCACAAACTTGGTGAATGACAACATCAACTGTCAAGATGTACGGAGTGGTGGTAGATGGCCATCCGTAGTCAGTACGGGACACGACTTGGCGATGACTAGAAAGAACCACGTGCACTGAACTTGTGAGTAGATGACATGTCATGACATGTCCAAACATGAAGACATCCTGGTATCGAAAACTGCATGAAATGAATACCTGGCTGTTGTCATTTGTGGGAACTGTGCTGACAGAGCAACGTCGCTTTCATTGATTATTATACATAATGTTACATATATTTCTCCGAATAGAACATTCACAAAGCCTCCGGTGTCGATTCAATACAATGATTTGGATATGTATGTACTAGATCGTACTAGTACGTACTGTACATCTTGAAAGATCTAGGGCAGTTCCGGGACAGCCAAAAACGCTGGGATTTCTGCCTGTGGCCTCCAGTTGACGCCTGGACGGCGAGCAGTGCCATCACTAGTGGCGCGCTGCCACTGGGCGGATGGCGCCTTTGCGCTAGAGAGGCACTGATGGCGGAACCAAAACACATCAAAACACCTTTGTGGACCTTGTGGATCTGTGATATCCATGACATTCCATGACTCTTTATCGGATATGACTTCAGAAGGCCTTGAAAGAAGCAGACTCACTTGCCTCCCAGGCAAAGGTTGTTTTTGTATGCTTTTGTCTCTTCACTTGGAAGGATCGGTTTCAGACATAGACCCGGTCCGAATTAGTAAAGAATTAGTAAATAATTAGTAATTAGATGTAATTCGATGTAATTCGTATATTTGCTTGGATTGCCTTCAGAGTAGTAGTTAGATGTAATTCGTATATTTGCTCGGATTGCGTTCAGAGAGATTCGGGATCCGCATGTCACTACTCCCTCACTGCTGACACGAGGGCGGGCGATGTAATTGCGTGGGCACCGTGGCCTTGCACAGCTTGCAGGGGATGCTCAGTTGGGGCAGTTGGGCCAGTTGAGCCTGTGGGTTTGTGTTGGGGAAGGGGGTGAGGGTTTAAGATGGTTTGAGAATGTTTAGGAGTCAAATGGATGACTTGACGGTATTTTGTTTGCATGGGTATTGTTTCGTGGATGTTTCATTGGCATGCTGTGGGTGCGCAAGTTTCTCCTAGGTTGGCCGACTGGACCATGCTTCGGCATGTGAACGGCCTGGACCTTGGGTCCATGGTGCGACATGGCTTGTAGATATTGTTCACTAATCATGTGCAAGTTCATTCTAGAATCTTCATGAATCTTCTAGATACAGAGCTTCACTGACGAAATCTCAAGATTTGGATCTGAGATGATCTGGGCATCCCCGAGCTTCCACTTTGATGAGAGGACATTTCAATACATTTCAGTGATTTGATCTCCAAGCGTCCCATAGCGTTCCTAGATCTTTCGACATAGTGGCCCCGCCACTGGATTTGGACGGCACCATGAGGTTCGATACCCTGTGGCGTGGCCTTTTTTGGGGACGATCCACGGCCAAATTTGCCCAAACTTTGTAGCTGTTTACACTCTGTGCCATGGTCTGGGGCCTTGGTCATGACTTTTCGTGACTTTCACAGAGGAAAAAGTCAGTTTTAATGGCAGCCAATTGGCATGAATCGGGGTGTGGCCACAGAGGGTAATTGTATGTATTTGTCAATTCGCGATGATTGAATTCTACAAGAATGTTTTTGTATGATTGACCAATCATCGGGAACTTGAAAGCATCTTCCAACCACACTCTTTCGGCCTGAGCAGGCAGACTAGCCTGCTGCTTTTCCATGCTTCTCCCAACCTTTCCCATCTACAGTAAGGGACATCCAGGTTGATGAAAGTAGCTCTGTTGAGGGTTCAGAAAGCTTGGAGAAGTTGATGACCGAATCCGAAAAGCCGCGAAGATCAGCAAACACTGCACCAAGGCCTGAGAGCCTGGTGGAAGGTTTGAACGAAACCATTTCGAGGACCTGTCGACACTGTCGACACTGTCGACCTGTCGGCTCGGATGCTGAACGATTCCATGATTTAGACAGGAGCTGTCGATACATGTCGATACAGTATCGATAGTGTCACACGGGATCCCACGGGATCCCACGGGATCCCACGGGCCATCAGGAGTTTGCTGCCACGGGTGGAGGCAGGACCACCAGAGGCCACATGCAGTGCAGAGGACAGTTGATCATATCTGCTGTCGCCGTGACAGACATGTGTATATACAAATTGGATCAAGTTGGTATCCAAGTCCGCAAGTCGAAGTGTTCAACGTCAAGCTCCTTGGTTTCCTTATGTTTCCTTGGATTCAGACTTGTTGGGTGGCTGCCTGCATATTTCCGGGTTCACTGGGTGAGATCGGGCGAGATCCGCATCGCCTCACAGCCAGATCAGCCAGGACGATGGACGTTGGACTCCATGCTCCATACTATCCAGCCGTCATGATGGCAGTCTCGTGCCCGATAGGCGGCGCTTGGGCCCACACCCAGGAGACATGGATAGACATGGATCAGGATATGGATCAGAACATGGATCAGTTGCCTAGCACTGTTTGCTTGAACACACGCAGTGTGGAAAGAGGTATCTACTGCTCTACTGTCTATTTGGGGACCTGCCTCTCGTTCACTCTTTCTTAGTTCATCCGACGAGAAACCTTGAGTGGGTCACAGTGGGTCCAGTGCTTCTAGATCGCCTATTGAGTTCAGAATGCCTGCATTGCTGCGGCGGGCTCCCCCTTTGGTGGGTCTGTCTCTCATCTGTTCAACTTGGTATGACCATGTTGCTGTCAAAAAAATGCGATCTCCAAGCAAATCCAATTCATGCGATGCTCGTGAAGCAGCCAATGGGCAGGTTACTTCCCCGTTTGCCTGTTGAAGAGCAGCGGGATATGGCCTCATGCTCAGCATTTTGGAGCAGACAGTAAACACTGATGCAAGCCTTTTTAGAGATTGCCAAGCTGTCTTTTCGGGAGTCACAACCTCAATAGTCGCGTGCGCGTCCTTAAATGTTGATGGCCTCTTTGCTGAAGAATTAGGATCAATGAGGACCCATGCAGCAAGTTGCCTACACGTATTATCACTAATTTATTACTATTAATTATATAATTAGTCAGTACTTACTGATAGTTCACACACTTGGCTACCCACCTGCTGCCGGAATCACGGATATATATATATATATATGGTACCCCCCCCTGGTACCTACCTTTCCTTGATTTATACTGTAAATTACAGTATAATTTGCTTATTTTCATATGTTGAATTTGATAGGTTTTTTATATTGAGTTTCT
>Ga0126342_10015843_pt1 | contig 13180 bp, 11 predicted proteins | sample Cyp1metagenome_FD_92528 | JGI IMG/M metagenome (GOLD analysis project Ga0126342, IMG submission 92528) | Coral microbial communities from Lord Howe Island, Old Settlement Bay, Australia - Cyphastrea 1 metagenome | ecosystem: Host-associated > Invertebrates > Cnidaria > Coral ... | reverse complement strand
GCGGGTGTGCTCTCCGGTATTCAAACATGGCTGGAAAATCCCACATTTTGTTCGATGATTTTCCCAGCGAACCTGCCATGTTACAGGGATTTTCCAGCTAGCCACGATGACTGGAGGCTACTTCAATTTGAAGACCAACTGGTGTAACCAGTAGTTTTTTTTTTGTGTGTGTTAGTTCTCCAATCAAAAACGGGCCACACCCCGCGAGCGACTTCCTTTTCACCAGGGTTTTTCATATTTCACAGCTTGGCGTTAATACACCCCCCCAACCCCCCCTGATGATCATACGACAGCATGTGCAACATGTTAAAGACACCAAAAAATCAAATCCTGTACCCCCATTTCGGAAAGCCTCATTTTTGAAATTTGCAACCCTTCCAAGGGATCGTAAATGGCACATCTCAAAATTCTCAACCCTTCCAAGGGGGTCGTATCAGCCGCATGCCAGAAACAACCCACTGTTGGTTGGGTACACCATTTTTCCGGCCAAGAAAAAAACATCAATAAACAACAATGGCAACAGAAAGAACAACATGAACATATTCTACCCTCAGTATTCTACCCAGTCGCACTGGATGAGATCACTCCGTGGGCTAAGGGAAATGTGCAGCAATAAACCCATTCATTTTTCTTTCGAGAAAATGCTGAAATAGAAGGTCATAGATTCTGCTCCATCTCAGACATGGATACATATGGGCGTGTCTGAAAATGTGGTATCTATACCCCTCAATATAACCATTTGATAAGGATAATGATGAACTATTCCATTTGGGCGTACCCTATGTTCAAACAAACCTATAATGTAATTGGTAATTATGTACAAATTATTCAATTTACAACTGGCATTGCATGGAATTAGATACCAAAGAACATATCATTCGACGGTTGCAAGTTGAAAATACTGGACACTTAAAAGCAGGATAAACCAAGGCAGTTCGGCCATGACCGAAAAGCCAAGCTGCCACATCATGCGAAGAAAGAAGTGCCAAAAAGGAGAAGCCATCAGAACCCTCCACCAAACATGTAGAGCATCTTGCTTTTTCGGGAAACCTTGGGTTTTTCATATGAAGGTTTCCTAAAATTTGGGGTACCCCTAAATCATCCATTTTATCATTTTAATAGGATTTTCCATCGCAAACCATCCAGCTATTGGGGATCCCCCATTTATGGAAACCTCCATGTTGTTTTGTTGACTTACTGGAGGATGATGGGCACAAAGGATCTGTGGCTTCCCTTATTTGCGGACCCTCCCCCCAAACAAGAGGTTAATTGGAACAACATCACTGGCCAAGTGCCGTATCAAAGATTCTTGGCGTATGATCTCATCATATATCATGTGAAGGTTCATTACTTACTCTTCTATTTTGTGGCGGACTGACTATCTCTGACTATTTTTTTGATGATTTCCTTGATCCTGTTCCTGTCATCATGGTACCCCGTCTAGCCACTGGTTTATCATGATTTCCCCAAAAAGATGCAGAAAAGTCATATTCCAATGGTATGATGTGTCCCAATCTAACTGCAGAGGGGTTAAACATTTTGGATTTTCACCATTCAAAACAGGCAAAATGTCACCAAAAGCCAAGCAGCATTCGTGTTCAGCCCAAGTCATAGCTGGTGTTTTATCTTGTGTTTATCTGGTTGGTGGTTTCAACCCCTCTGAAAAGATACATTTGGGCCTACAGCTGGACATGGCGTCACAATGTCGCCTTGCTGCAGTCTGTGGCTTCTGCGTTGCCACAAGCGCTCTGGCACTCAAGCATCGAGAAGAGGAAAAAACTGGATGAGTGAATGTCACCCTGATATGATTCGGATGATTGAAAATCATAGATTTCTAATGTGTCTTTTTTTGGACCCTTGAAGAGCAAAATCGAGTCACTGCGCAGGCGAAACGCAAATTTTCACTCTTGAGTCACACGCTTGCCAGCCGAAATGAATGTCCATGTTGCAAACATTTTTTGACGACTCCTGCAAATACCAGAATTTTGTCTCTTAGCCTCAAAAATCAGAATTTCAAATTCATCACCCTTACAAGGGCGCCGAGTCAGCCGATTGCCTTGTTTCTCCCGTTCATTTTGTAGGTTTGTTTCTGCACTTCTACCCTGACTGTTGCTGGGTAGCGACTAGCGAGCCTTTCATTCTATTAAACCGTTAAACCCGGTTGCAATGTTAAAACCTTATGTTTCCCCCGTTTGATCCTGATGTTTTTTTGATAAAAGATGTCATTTTCCTTCTTCGCCTCCCCTCCTGTTACCATGCTTCTTCGGGTCAAAAACCGCACCAGTTCCGTCCGAAAATCCTCGAGGCCAAGTGCCGTTAGCGTGGTGCCGGGAGAGCCAGAGGCCCTGGGGTCATGGATTTTTTCCCTTCGGGGTGTTGGTGGTTTGCCCCAATTACATGCCCAAGTAACTGGATGGGTAGTTTAATCATGCTTAATCCTTCAGTTCCCAACAGCAGTGACTGTTGGGTCTCAATCGGGAGTGGTGCGCCATTTTTTTTGTCGGCACTGAAAATCCGAACGGGTTCCCTGGAACCCTGGAAAACTGGAACCCTGCTGTTGGCTTGCAAAGCTGGGCTAATTTTGTGCTACAAGTGGAAATAACCACAACCAGCAAAATCTGAATCTGGTTGGTGGTTTGGAACATTTGTTTCCATATATTGGGAATTCCATAATCCCAACTGACGAACTCCATCATTTTTCAGAGGGGTAGGCATACCACCAGTCACCATCCCCAAATTAACACAACTCGACCCTGCCATGAGCTGGGGTTGGAAGATTAGTTTGAACAAAAAATCTACGTTATCTTCATGGTCTATGTGAATTTTGGGGAGTTAATTGGATATAATTGGATATAATTGGACCGACTAATGACTGACTCACTCTATCTCTCCCAGAAACCATGGTTTTGTTGGGGATTTACACCTATTTGGGACCAACATGGAGGGGTGTTTCATATTAGGGGGATGGGAGTATAAATCTTGTTAAATGGTGTTGCAAGCCACATACTCACCATGTAGTTCGATGATTTTTCCGAGCCTTTCTGACCTCCATTTTGATCATGGATTTCCCAGCCACGTTTGATTTTCCAATAGTTGGTTACATCCAATTATATCAAGTTATACTATCCAACATTCCATTTATATCCCATCATATTCATGTATTCGCATTTGTTGTATCCTATGATTTTCCATGATGAAGCATGATTAAGCATGATTAAGCCATTCTTAACCATGTTGTTGGTTATAGATCCCTATAAATTAGTTATTTGAGAGATTAAATCCCATTAAAACCCATTGAATCCCATTTAAACAATCTTAAACATGGTTTTTCCATGTTTTTCCCATATGGCACCAGCACAACTCTCCAGGGCAATCCTGCCAACCTCAGGCGCCGTGGAGCGTGAATTTAGGGAGATGATCACTGATGGGTGGTTTGGAACATGGTTTTTATTTTTCCATAGATTGGGAATAATCATCCCAACTGACGAACTCATATGTTTCAGAGGGATAGGTATACCACCAACCAGATAATATTACTGTATTTATAAAACGGATATTTTATATATATCATGGCAATTGTCCATACAATTCTATTAGATATTGCAAAACCATACAATACAAATATATACAAATATTATATTATAGTCATCCAAATATGTTATTGACCACTGTGAATGACGATATATATATATATGTATATTGATAATATCTAAATGTACCATACAATTGTATTACAATATTATATATATGCAGTTTAATTAAATGTATTTAAACATGTTTGGATTTGTTTACTGTCAACAACGGGAATTTGAATGTATGCAAACATGGGGAAACCGTGGATCGGTAAAATAAAAAAAGATGTGGGCTACAGAAGATCGGCATGGGGATCTTAACCAAGCACATATAAAAACAGTGTTGGTTATTGGTTTTCTAGTGATTTAAGTGAAATATGAGAATTCAAAACATCATTTCCAATACAAAGATGGGGGAGATTCCTCAAGGAATCTATATGAACTGGTTGGTGGTTTCAAACATTTTTTATTTTCCATTTCATATATGGGTTGTCATCCTTCCCATTGACGAACTCATATTTTTCAAGATGGTAGGTTGAAACCACCAACCAGTGAACCATGGGGATTTGGTTCCATCGAAAAAATGCTGTCGATCAAAGTCCTGGAGGCTATCCCAGTAAAAATGCCCAGTTTGCCTCTGGAAAATCACCATGTTGAATGGAAAAATGCCCAGTTTCCCTGGAAACATACAAAAAACTATGGAAAGATCCACCATGTTTAATGGGTAAATCAAGTACAAATCGACTGGGCCAGTTTCAAGTTCGCAAACTGTAAACGTTTACCAGGGGGTATCATCCAAGTCGTAGACGACCAGGAAATAGTATTGCAACAACCATGGTAACTTGGGGCTTCCCCATTTGATGAAACCCCTTAGCCAAGTCAACGGGGCACCAAAGAGTAACCACCTTTTCTGGATATGGTTCTTACTGGTTCTTGATACCTGAAGAGGTAAAGTCTCAGAATTTAAGATGATTATTGGGTAAGCACCATAAATTAGGAGGTCAAGGTGTTTGGTTGACTTCATTGTGATCCTTGAGAATCGAATCAACTTCTGATGTGTCTACCCGTCGGTAATCAAACAAGGCTAGTTGAGAAATCTCCGATCAAAATCGAGGTTTTAATGGGAAAAGGATCTACTGATCAAGTTGCTCATAGTTGCTCATTTTTCCACTTTGTACATTGAAACATGTTGAAACCCTCTTGCCTTTTTTCCTGTTTTCCACACGATTCTGAACAGAATCGAAATGCGGGAGATGATGAGAAACTTGACCACGTCGTGCTGATGACCTGGAAGACACGATTCGACACGTACCGCCATTCCGGCAACAAAAAAACATGACACAGGAAACAGCCACTTAGACAATGAATCATGAGGTATGTCTTCAACATTTCATTACATCTGGGTAAATTATAACAACCTCACTACGACCTCACTGGAAATCATGGTTAGTAAGGGAAATCATCCCCTTTTATGGCCGAACCATTCAGGTTAGTGAAATATTATAATTTACCCAGATTACATTTCATTCAACATGAAGTTTCATGGAGGTAGCCATGATGTTAAAAAAAAGCAGAGGTGTCAGAGCTGCAGAATACACCAGTGAGGCTGGTGATGTTGACCTATTCCAATGCCAAAAGGTGTGTTTATGACACGAAATGCGCTTCCAAACCTGCTAAACGTATCTAAAAAGACCCCACAACAACGTAAACGATCGGATAAAATTCATCATAATTGATAAAAATCATTCAACATCCATAAACATCACGTATCTTTATCCTAGTTTCAAAACATGTTTTCTCCACGATAAAAAAAAATCTCCATCCCGCCGATTCAGCCACCCAGACCCTGCCAGAGGCGCTCCCGAACCTCTATGGCCATGATGATGGGAAGGTGCTATCCGATATCCGAAGATGACACGAGTTTGTTTGTCAATGGTGGGTCCATATTAATGTCCATATACCATCCCCATCCAACTGGATGGGTAGAAACATGAACGAAAAATCCTTTCGTTGTTTGCTAAAAATGGACAATAACCACAGCCAGCAACAGAATATGTTTTCTTCGTGGAATATCATAGTTTGACCTTGATATCATCATGACATGAATTTCATGTGATGTGGATTTAACATGATTCAACTTTCATTCAACTTTCAACATCCAATATCTGGATCACATGCTGACTTTATGTGGATATTCCATAGCACCTGATGACTTTATGATGATGATTTTCCATATGATTTTCCATAATCATGATGGAAAATCTAATCCCTGTATCCTTTCACAGGATTATGGATATTGGATGATCTTGGTATTCATGGAATATATACACACATATTACCCTGAAGTAAGATTCAGCTGGGGCATCTCATTCTTTATGAATTCGATAATTCACTGTAAATCGGCGGACTCCACAGCAAAGACCATGTTCATCCGTTATCATCCGTTTTCCACAGCAAACTGGTAGTTATAACATAGATCGACTAAGCATGGACACAAAATGGGCGATTTTTATGGCAACAACATGGGCTTTCTAAACATGGAACCAAAATGAGGGATAAATAGGATTTCCATTTATTTATGGGATAATGTTCCATTTATGGGATAATAACAACATTTGGATATTTTCTTATGGGATGAAATTGGGCCCATAAATGAGGGATTTACCCCTTCTCCATGGGGAGATGTGAACAGGGGAATTCAACCGGCATGTGTTGGGGACTTGACTTCACCCATGATGATGAACTCGATGAAAATTCGATGATGAAAAAAGTGTCAAATATGGTGATTTCATCTTATTTCATCTCATATTGAATCATATTTAATCATATCTAATCATATTCAATCAAAAAAATGAGTGTGTTTTAATATGTTATGGCAATGTTGCCTCGTCGCACTTTGTGACCCCGGTGACACCTTGTACCAATTTTCAGGCTGTGATTGGAGATGATCACTGATGGGTGGTTTGGAACATGGCTTTTATTGGGAATAATCATCCCAACTGACTAATATTTTTCAGAGGGGTTAAAACCACCAACCAGCTTGATATTAGAATACGTACAATTCATCATGATTTTTGTGACAATTAATGAATATTCTTTGGAATGATTTTCGGGATCATCAATATGTGATACCCTCTGGTTATGACTAACATGGCCATGGTATAGATGGCCCATAGAGATAGATGGTTTACCGAACTTAAAAATGGGTGGATCTTTCCATGGCAAACTGTTAGTCATAACCAGAGGGTAATATGAATGGTTTATGGTTTATGTTTATGAGTGATATGGGATGCACTTAATCTATATATATATCACTTAATACTAATCTCAAAAAATAACTGGTTAATGCCTACTTCGACAGCTGGGATCCGGAAATCACTTCCATAGGTCGATGGGAGTTTTCCCGATCAACGTCCGGTTCATTCTTTGACTTTCCAGCAGGCCACGTTTAAAAAAAAAACACTAGTTGCTTAGTCCATTATTATACAATCTGGTCGGTGGTTTGGAACATGGCTGGATTATGACGTTCCATAATATATTGGGAATAATACTCCCAACTGACGAACTCCATGATTTTTCAGAGGGGTTGGTGGCTCAACCACCAAGCAGTCCATTCATATCCCATGGGTCCATTCGTATCCTGCCTATTCCATCCAGGCCTCTCCATATCCACCATGAATCTTTCCCAAAAAAAAATGTACCTAATCTATTTCAGCTGAGTAGCGGAATTTCATGAAGCGCACAACATGGGTTTCTGAAGTGAACATCCCCAACATCCCCAACCTTGGATGGCTAGAAACTATTCCTCTGTCGTTTTTTAAGTGCGTTTTTAATGGAAAATAAGCCGATGACAAAGATTGACGTTTTGTGATGATATGTTAGATAATAACGATATGTAATATGATAGTTTTTATACCATAGATTGCCATAGATGATAGGATCGATGATATATGTTCTGAATCATCCATTCATTATCCATGTTAATCATAGAGAATATGATGATGCATGTGCTTTATTTATGTTCATGAAAAAATAACTATGGTGACTACGGTGTGTGTTTTTGATGTTGTGAATGGATGTGAATGGGGTATGCTTAACATTCAATGCTATGGTTGATATGTGCAAAAGACGTGACCATCATATTGATGTATTGGGTGACTTATCCTTTGCTTGATGCTTAAAATCCTTCTTTCATTGCTTTTGTTTGAGGCAAAAAATAACAAACCACAAGAAAGCTCCATATTTGATCGTAAAAATCTTGGTTTCCACAAAAAAGATGTTTCCTTCAACCAAACCATCCCGAACAAAAAAAAACTTGGCAGACATGGTACTCCCGTTGTGGTTTCCGTTGTGGGTCGCCGGGAGCGGTGCGGTGCGAGCGCGCCAGGTACTCTGACAGGTACGACGGCCTGGCTAGTGAAGTACAAATGGATCATCCAAGGAATTTCCGGTTGCCACTTTAGATCAGTTTAGATCATTTGAATAATCTTGAATATATAGGTGACAACTGTCTGATGGTTTTTTTATATTCCCACCAAAAATAGGGGAACATCTATATATATACATATGGGTAAATTTCTATCACGACCTCACTGTTCTGCCGAGCCCTGGAATCATAGTTAATAAGGGAAATCATCCCCAAATGGCCTTAGTTCAGGTTAGTGAATTACTATAATTTACCCAGATTCTATGGCTGGTGAATGATGGTGGGCAATTAATGATAATTAATGATGGTTAATGATAATGAATGATGGTGAGTGACAATTAATGATAATTAATGATGGTTAATGATAATGAATGATGGTTAATGGTTAATGCTAATTAATGATGGTTAATGATAATGAATGATGGTCAATGATGGTTAATGATAGTTAATGATGGTTATTGATGGTCAATGATAATTAATAATAATTAATGACAATGAATGATGGTTATTGATGGTTAATGATAATTAATGATAATTAATGATGGTTAATGATGGTTAATGATAATGAATGATGGTTATTGATGGTTAATGCTAATTAATGATGGCTAATGATAATTAATGATATTTAACGATGGTCAATGATACTTAAGATGAATGATTGATGAACGATGCAGCATGGAATGTAGTCGATGGGATTGATGGGGTTGATGTTTTTTTGGCCGAATTTTGCTGATCTAAACATGTCCAAATCCAATTTGTTTTGGGTGTGTTTGGAAAGATCCTTTTTTGGACTTGACGGTGTAAAACCTCATTTTCTCCACTGGTTACCCTCCAGTAAATTAAAATAGACCCTGAAAATCACCAACTTTTAATGGAAACTAGTCTTCCAACCCCGATGACTGCCAGGGTCTATGTTAATTTACCAGAGGGTAATGAGTATGTTCACGGTCAATGCTTGGGGGGTTACTGGGTTACACCCATGTCCAGACACCCCCACCCAAATATACCGTGCAGAAACCTGTATGGCGATATGTCATGGTTTCTTTGAGAATGCGATCTTAAATATTAAAAGAAAAAAACAAAGAATGGGATATATATTAGGGTGATTCATAGGGATATATGAAAAAATAATAAATTTAAAAAAAAAAACATCATGGAGTATTTCACCAGCAGTGATTTGGTTTGTCCAAAATAAAGCTTCAGGCATTGGATGCAGCAATGCAGTATTGACCCAAATGAGACCCTGTCAAACATCCATGAGAATGCCTTGTGGTAGGCGATTAGCTGATCTGATCCAACAGAAATCATAGCTTCACGGTACGTCAAGTCGTGGTGCACAGCCGTTCGATAGATTTTCTGGGCTTCCAGAAGATTCCAGGTGCGCAAGTTCGGCTGAGTTTGAGTCAAGTGACACCAGTGGTTTGATACCTCTGAAAGGATGCCTCCCACTTTTATAAGTACCCAACCTGGTTATGACATTCACAGTTAGCCATGGAAAATTTCGATGGCCCTAATCGAAATAGATGGTTTACCGAACTTAAAAATGGGTGGATCTTTCCATGGCAAACTGTGAATGTCATAACCAGATGCTAATATCCATTAAGAACTATTGATATCTGTTAACATCTATTGGTATTAATGTAAATATCTAATATTTGTTAATTTCTATGAAAATATCTGGTGATCCCCAGTCAAATATGGTGGATCTTTCCATGGCAAACTGTTAGTCATAACCAGATGGCAACTGATTTGTGTTCATTCACGCCAGAAAGCCGGACCACTCACCATCACTGAGAAAGCCTCTGGTTTGTTCAAACGTAGCTAGCTGGTTGTTCTCCTCGGTTTCTAAATAGAGGTTTGGAGTACCATCTGGTTATGACTAACATAGCCATGGAAAATCACCATTTTTAATAAGTAAACCATCTATAAATAGGCAATTTTCCATGGCTATGTAACAAATAACCAGAGGGTAACGGTTTACAGCAAAATCATCGAACTAAATCAGCCATGGCAACCGTGGCAGTAGCGGATTTTTTTTACTGACATCCTCAACATCCAAGGCTTCGGATAAATTTAGATCACCATTGGATACCATACATAAATATACAGGTGTGTTCCATGTATATAATATATACAATATATAATATGTATATAGTATATAATATAATATATATATATATATATCAACGATATCACTCGTAAAGAACGACGTATCAGACTCAACCAAATGTCGATGATATCAACCACATGTCTTTATTATATCAACCATATCACAACAAAAATGGTTGTATAATATTATGAAAAACAAAACAATCCCAAAAAAAAACACATAAACATTGCTATGCCATTATGAATGTTATCACCATTTTCCCCCATATGATTATTGTCCCCATTATTGAAAAGCCATATGAATATCATCCCCATGTTTTCCCTGCACCCTGCACATCCCACCCGAGGTCCAGCTGGCGTTTCCCCACGAATCGTGGACAAGTGCCACGTTACATGCAGAGGAGCTGGGACAGCTGGGACAGCTGGGACAGCTGGGATGGACAAATCCGTTTGTTTGTTGCCGTATGTGGTTCCAACCATTTCCAACCATTTCCAACCCATCAACCATCATCAACCCCATCAGGGCCTTTCGTTGGAAGACCTTCGGCTTGATGACGCTGCAACTCTTCACGGTGCTTCTCATTGCGGTGCGGCGCCCGTTCAGTGAAGCGGTGGTAAAAAAATGCCGACAGTCTCATTGAGATGATGTAGAAAAAAATGATAAAAAACGGGTGGTGTGAAATGAACATTCTCAATTTGAAATATATTATTTGTTTATTTTTTTATACATTACCTCCCATATACCTTTCATTAAATCCCAATAAACATAATAAACTGTTCATTGATTGTGCCGAGTCGCAATGAGGTACCATTGCGACAAGCACGACTTCTGGATCGCTTCACATACCCCGAGGAAACGGAGAACTTGTTGAGACAGGCCGCGGCATCATATTCATCAGATGCCACATTTGTTTTTTTACAGTTCAATTAGTGATGGTTTCTTAAAATGGGGGATCCCCAAAAACCATGGGTTTCAATAGGTTTCAATAGCTTTCAATAGGTGTCAATACTAAAATTATGGTCTAATTTGGAAGGGGGTAAAGGGGTATCACCATTATACATGGTGGTCTGCTAAAGTAGGGGTACCCCAAATCATCCTAAATTAACCATTTAGTTTGGAAACCCATGGTTTTGGGGCATCCCCATTTAATCGTACGGAGGATGGTTCTGGATAAGTTCTACGACTTCAACCGACCAAACCCAGTTGATGGTTAAAATTGCTCAATCATTCCCAATTGTCTATATTCCAAATGATTTTGGTGAATCATTCGACTTGTTTGATGAATTTTCATGGTTTTTGTGAATCATTCCAACACATGTTGGATTTCTACATAATATGGAGTGGGGGTGGGGATAGAATTGGGGGTGTAGAATTACATATATGACAACAAACCTCGCAAAACTTTGAGGATACAACTCACAGATCGCCAACAAAGATGGTGGCAACAAAGCAACAAAAGTGAACAACAACATACAACATACAACAACTAATTAGAAACTGTATCAAGTTGCACCCACTCTACAAGCTAAACTGGTCTAGTTGAAACACAGGACACTGCTCTGGTAATATGAGTTACTGATACCTTCCTGTAAAGTAACATAGATTTAGAAATTTCACCATTCAATCCATTTATCATTTTCCGAAACCATAGTTGTCCATGGTTTTTCACATCTCAGTTTACCCCAGGGTACATAGGGTACTTGCCATTGTTTAAAAAACATTGAGCAGTGGGCAGTCTGCTGGTTGATGGTTAAATTTTGGGGAATCATAACTGTTCAACACGACCTCACCCATGACGGATCCTAACGGTGCTGCTATATATGGTGCTCCAAGGATCCCATCAACAAAAACCACATATACCATGTTAGCATTAATATACCAGCACCATGGATCCGTCATGGGTCACTATAGATGATTGTCAGGCCGACGATTTCGGTTTGTCTTGGCTCTGTCGTTTTTTCGGCCAACGACTCGGCGGACATGACTGTGGTTTTTTGTGGTTGGTTGCACTGCGGTTCGGAGCTTGATAAAAAGTTCCGTAATGCTCAGCAAACACAAATGGCATGTTACATCAAATAGCCTCTAGCAATCTAGTTGATTTTCCCACTAAACCTTTCATTTATAGGGGATGTTCAATTGCCATCAATTGCCATGTTTGATTACCGGAGGGTATTCTATCTCTCACCATCCGAAAATCACCATGGTAACCGGCAAAATGCTGAAGCAAGGGCATCGTGTACTCATTCGGCGTGCTGAATCTGGTTTGCCTCCTCCTATTGCATTGCTACAAGGACGCGCCAAAAACCTGTCGAAGAAAACAGCTGAAGCAACATGTAGCATAAGACTTACAAAGGTCTCTAGTTTATAACATGTTTTAATAATCATATGATGTATTCCATATACATATTATATATACCTATATGCTTTATCAAGTCGTACCTTGACTTTGCTGAATATCCGCATAGCAATTTTTAACGAAGTTCAGTACATATTCCCTCAGAATGCTTTACCAAGCGTATAATGGACCTGCAGCAGATTCCCTGGACCTGTGGACCTGTGGCCCTGAGATGTTACCCTCTGGTTTTGACATTCACATAGCGGGTGATTTAATGGTGATTTAGTTGGATTTAATGGTGATTTATGGGGATTTAATGGTGATTTAATGGTGATTTAGTGGGATTGAATGGTGATTTATGGGGATTTATGGGGATTTAATGGTGATTTAGTGGTATTTAATGGTGATTTATGGGGATTTAGTCGGATTTAATGGTGATTTACTGGGATTTAATGGTGATTTATGGGGCTTTATGGTGATTTAATGGTGAATTAGTGGGATTTAATGGTGATTTAGCGGGATTTAATGGTGATTTATGGTGATTTATGGTGATTTAATGGTGATTTAGTGGTATTTAATGGTGATTTATGGTGATTTATGGTGATTTAATGGTGATTTAATGGTGATTTATGGTGATTTATGGTGATTTAATGGTGATTTAGTGGGATTTAATGGTGATTTATGGTGATTTATGGTGATTTAATGGTGATTTAGTGGGATTTAATGGTGATTTATGG
>Ga0126342_10015842_pt1 | contig 13181 bp, 5 predicted proteins | sample Cyp1metagenome_FD_92528 | JGI IMG/M metagenome (GOLD analysis project Ga0126342, IMG submission 92528) | Coral microbial communities from Lord Howe Island, Old Settlement Bay, Australia - Cyphastrea 1 metagenome | ecosystem: Host-associated > Invertebrates > Cnidaria > Coral ... | reverse complement strand
CACCTTTCGGTCCATCAGTCGCTTCGCTCTGCCATCCCTGATTCACAACAACCAACCTCTCCTATAGGTTTCCTATTTTTGAAACTTCCGCCACCGCCTTGTGCGGTACTACTGGTAAATTGGGAAATTAGGTTGTCCTATTTACCCAATCAACCAATGATTCATTGCCAATCTTAGATACCCTGCAAAAAATAACGTAGACATTCCCATTAATAACAAAAGACTAGTTAGGATTAGTTTCTACCCATCCAGTCGATTGACCTAGATATGGTTTTCCCAGTTTATAGGTGATTTACCTATATGTTCCTATGGTTTTCCTATGGTAAATCCCATTAAACCACCATAAGCCCTCATTAAATCACCATTTTCCTATGCTTTTCCGATGGTTTTTTCCCTATCCATTTCTATCGCACCTCCCAGCGCTTCACGGCCGCCGCCGCCACGCTCAAGGCCGCTTCGGCGCCCGCCACGCGCTCCGCGGACTGCAGCTCCTCGCAGCGCAAGCAGTGGATAGGGAGTTCTGGCAATGAACAACCCATGAAAACATAGGGAAAATGATGGTTTAACCCTTGAAAACATGGGGAAAATGGTAGTTTAAGCCATGAAACCATAGGGAATATGGTGCTTTAAGCCATGAAATAAGGGAAAAATCGTGGTTGAACTCAGAGGAATCGTCAAAACATATAGGGAAAAGGGTGATTGAACCAGCAGTTTCATGGAATTTCATGGGAAACTTATGAGGATGAAATGGTGAAATGGTGGTTTAACCAATGAAACAAAAAAACGAACCAGGGTTGTTTAACTCAGAAGAAGATGGATTTATAGTTTTTTCTTTCAATAGCTGTCTGTTGGTTTAGTTCATCAAAACACTCACTGTCGGGTTGATTAGGTGATTGGGGGAATTTATCGAACTTATAAACCAACTTACAACACCGAATCTCCACTGTGTAGTAACCAAAAATGCCTGCGATGTGAACTTGGCATATACATAGATTTCGAGACATGTTTTTGTATCCCATATGCGAACCATGGCGCTGGAATATGAATCCCAACATTTGCCCTTGTCCAAAATCACCCAGTTTTGTAGGTTTTCATATACCAGCACCATGGTGAGCTCATCTGGGTATGTTGTTTGGGGATATCATTTGGATCATAGCTGGGGATACCCGAAACTATTTCCAGGATGGTAGTTCGATGATGTTCTCTCCGTAATTTCTAAGTTTCCTATCTCCTACCTTTCTTTGTGTTTTTTTTTTTTTCTGAGGTGGATTGCTATATGATGGCTATAATAGCGATATGATTAGATTGAGTTCATAGACCATAGACATGTAGATTGACATAGGGATATAATCATCTGTTATTTGTTTGAATATTACCTTAATATATCTTAATAGGTACATGATAGTAAATGCATATGGATAACAATAGTAAAGATTACAAAAATCATCAATTGCTTATTTTAATAGGGAAACGAATGGATGTCATCATCATTTCGCCATCATTTCTGTAGACACTGATGATTCTGCGGGAGTTGAAGGCACGGGATCTGGTAACGTAACCGGTTGATGAAGTTTTATTTGGTACAAGGGGAAGGGATTGGGAAGGGATTGGTTGTATACATAATTATACATATATTATAATGATTTACCCTCTGGTTATGTCAAACATAGCTATTGAAAATTGACCATGGAAATAGTTGATTTATCCACAAAAAAATTGTTATTTTCCATAGTTATGTTAGTTTACCAGAGGGTATAATGTATGTAAACACTATATCAATGGAGTAATTACGATAGGCGGACTTCAAAGGTTAACCACGACGACTCAATTACTGGGAATTCAACCATCATAGGATTTATCCTGGCTTTAACCATCATATGCTGAAACAAACTTACAGATGATGGTAACGTAACCGTCCTTACCCTCCAGTAGATTAACCATGATTAGACCAGTTTGGATTGTTTATGTTCGATTGTTTGCATATGTTTCCACTGACAAAGAATCAAAACGATTCAGTTTGTCTTGGGCAAATGGTTGATGATCAGTCCAATATACACATGTTTCTTTCAGGAATCATTGATAGAACTGTGTGCTGTCAAGCTATTAAAAAAAAAAAAAAAACTCGAAAACTTGTATCCCAGATGCTCCATGGTGCTGGAACATTTACCAACATTTGCCCTTGTCCAAAATCACCCAGTTTTGTAGGTTTTGATATACCAGCACCATGGTTCGCATCTGGGTATAGTTTTTTTAAATAAACCAAACGTACTAAACACTTCTCAAAGGTTGGCATTTCTTCACCGTACGCAACATCTCCTCTCCTGATCACACCCCAGGTTGGATGTTGGCAGGTTCGGTCGAATCCTCAGGACCAGAGGGCTGCCGGATGTTTATCCCTTCAAATATGGTCTCATGTATCACCCAATTAGATAGTTACCCTCTGGTAATGACTGTTACCTGGTTGGTGGTTGACCAACCCCTCTGAAAAAATATGAGTTCGTCAGTTTCGGTTACTATTCCCAATATATGGAAAAATCAAAAATATTCGAAACCACCAACCAGTTACAGATTGCTATTGAACATGGCCAGTTACTTTGTTGATTCATCCATTAAAATTGTTATTTTCCATAGTTTTCTGTATGTTTACCAGAGGGTAGGTTGGTTTATAACTAGAATAACTGTTGGGTTTATTGCGGATATATTTTCATTTAGGTGGGCTTATGAATTAACTCTTAACTTGTGGGGATCCCTCTATGTAGGCCTCAACATGTCAAGTCCCTTCTTTTTCTTGCTGATGACAGTTTCTAGCTGTGTTGGTAACCTCTCCACCTCCTAAGTAAGAATTGAGGAAACAAAACAACATCAAGTTGCTTCTTGCCAGCATAATCTCACTTTCTGGCAAAATTATGCGTATTTCCTGTTTCTACTGTACCAAATGTCAAGTTGTTGCTTAGTTTTTGTTGCTTAAAAGATTCAGTGGATAGAATCCCTAGTTATTCTAGTTCAATATTAGCCTTCCTGTGGATGAGTCAAGTCCTTGAGTACCCCCGAATGGGATTGTTACAAGGGTTGCTGCACATATGCAGACATGGATGGCACGTGGCATCCATTAAAACAGAACAAATTGGACTGATTCTCCAACTTGTTGCAGTGAGGTTGCTATTATATATATATATATATCCGCAACGTGGGGCGCCCGTTCGATAGCTAAGTTGGTTTATAAATACAATAAGTAGCTAGTTGGTGGTTTAAACCTGAAAAATATTAGTCAGTTGGGATGATCATTCCCAATATATGGGAAAATAACATTAGTGTTCCAAACCACCAACCAGGTAGGGTTTGTATCTATTGTTACATAGGGTTACAAACCAACAAACATAACGTCTGGGGGCGCCCCACTTGGCCAGTCCTCACGTTCCCCAAAGCGGCCATGATTAACCAGTGGATTGGTGGGGTGTTTTTCTCTAAAGTTCAGACAAACCCAACGAAGAAACACACATGGTTGTATAATTCCATTACATTGCAGTATATCATTACAGATATATCATTCCAGAACATGTTCAATGAACATTGGGAATAATTCCATTACATCAGTAGTTACTGAAATAATTCCATTACATCACTATGGGTATATGTAATGATATATTACAAATTCTACCATTACATCAGTTCATTGTAGAAATCCGTTACAGTATATCATTCCAGTATATCTTCTCAATGTATGATTCTATTGTACAATTCCATTGTATCATTCCATTATATCCCGAGAATATGCAGCTATACATATATGTAATATGTATATTTGTACATTGTCTCCAATATGTCCCAATCATATTCTCAATTATACCGTACAGATCCAATAAAATGCTTTGATCCTATTTCAGGAACCTAAATTGGAGGTACCTACCATGTATAAGGCCTATTTTTCAGGCCGAAAAATAAGGGAATATCCCTAGAACATATGCCCTTATATGGTACTAACGTACCTCCATCAATTGGATCCTTTTTTATGCCCATTGAAATGCTTTGATCCGCCATGTTTGCTAAGTAGAGTGCCACATGAATCCCATATCCCCAGAATCTTGGATCATAAAGGGCTCCAACAAATGAAAAAAACATCTTCCCAAAACAGATTCCCCATCTCTACAGTTGTGGCTCTTAACAGTTACAAATGGGTTTATAGCAATAATAACATGTATATATATATAATTATATAAGCCGAGTTACAGGAGTTATTATATTTCCATTTATAACTGTTAGTTGGGCCATAACTGCAGTGGATGTGCCTCTGGAACAGGCTTGGAGCTTCGCTGCTTCGCTGAGCTCCACACTCGGCTTCCGTGGGGTCCACTCCGTCACCAAAGACATCCAGAAATAGCACCTGCCGCGCTGGTGGAGTAGCAATGCACCCACAAATGGCTTGAAATACCCTCTGGTAATTTAACGTAGCTATTGAAAATGACCATTTATAGTGGATTTTCCCATTAAAAATGGTGATTTTCCATAGTGATGTTAGTTTACCAGAGGGTACCAACAAAACACTTGGTTCAACTCAGAAGATTGTGGATCTATAGCTGATTTATGATAGCTGTGTGTTGGTTTAGTTCACTACAATAACTGTTGGGTTGATTAGGAGGATATATCGAACTGGTTCGAACTGGTTAGATAGGGTATTGTACCGACTTGCAACGTTTGGGGCCCCAACTGTACATATGTTTATACTGGTTGGTGGTTTCAACCCCTCTGAAAAATATGAGTTCGTCAATGGGAAGGATGACATCCCATATAGTATGGAACATAAAAGTAATGTTCCAAACCATCAACCAGAATCATATGAAATCTCCATGATTGTTGGTTACCATCTGGTTATTTAACAGTTCGCCATGGAAGCCATGGCCCATAGAAATAGATGGTTTACCCAGCTATAAAATGCTGATGTTCCATGGCCCAACCAGTATATATACATCTATGTCATAGAAACATCATATTTTTTGGGGAAATAGACCACCAGAATCATATGAAATCTCCATGATAACGTTGGTTTTCCATAGCCTTCATGCACCCAGTTATCTCCTACCTTCTGATGGACAAACGTTGCGACGTTTACGCCTGGAAGAACAGTTTTTGTCGGGATAACTGTCCCAAAAATAGCCTTAATTCAGGTCAGTGAAATATCATAATTTACTCAGATGGGGATGGGTCAAAACCCTGGTACCTAGTGAACCCCAAAATAGCTGGTAAATGGATGTTCATCCCACTAAAAATGGTATTAATAGGTATTGATCCATAGCCAGATCTATTATGACTATTCGCCTGCCTTATCATAGTGGATTATAGGGCTGTCCAGTTCAGGGGCTGTAGTATCCCTATACAACTATATAGCCCCTGTAACGGTTTTAATAATCTACATAGTGGGGTCCCCAAACGTTGTGGTTGTTGGGTTATAATATAAGTTGGATTATAACCTCATCTAACTATAGATATCTCATGGTATATCCCCCTAATCAACCTGAGTTATTGTAGTTACAAACCAACTTAGCTATCGAACGGGGGCCCCACATTGTAGCAATTGGTATTTTGGGCACTGCTCATGTTGACCAGCACATGGGGCGCTGAGGCCCCCGACAGTTCTGAAGCGTCGGGGCAAAGCGGCGTCGTCTTTGCTGGGTTGGGCAACCCAAAGGAGCAATCTGGCAATGAAAGGCTTGGGAAGGTAACAAACTCAACAGCAACATGCAATTGGATATAGTAATTATATGAGAATCTCCCAGCATTAAAGTTTCGCAGAAAATTGGTGTAATTTGTTGCTAGGGGTTGTCACATGTCTGGGGAAAAAACATTCCGTGGTTTTTGAACTTGGCATAGCTGGAAATGTACGGGATCATACAGTACCTGACTTGGTGGGCACATGATTCATGACCTTCCAATACATTTGCAGGAAGCTTGTTCTTTGGATCCTTTGGGTTTCTACATAGTGGGGCCCCAGAGATATAAGTTGGTTTTTAACCCCATCTAGCTAGTTCGATATATCCCCGTAAAATAAATCCTAGTTACTGTAGTTATAAACCAACTTGGCTATGGAATGGGGCCCCACATTCCACTCATTTTTGTTGACAGTGATTTCATGGAACCAGGCACAGTGAATCAGCACAAACACCGAAAAAAATTACCGTGTCCAAAAATGGGCTATACACCCATTCAATATATCTATTTATATATCTATATTAATATCTAAATCTATATATGTTATACATTTATTACCATTTCAGAGTGGACATGGTAATAAACGGATTTCAGTCGTAGACCTGAACAAAAATCCTCTTCCAGACTTCCAGTGACTTTCAGTCATGGCCAAAACATGCCTGGCTCACTCTAACCAGCAAGCTTGAAGGAAGAACATGGCCTCTCTACACGATGAATGCAGTGATATAGTACTGATATAATGAGGAATTCATGTGATTCAATTTTGGTGTTTCATCCCACGGCTCGTAAGTGAGTTAGTTCACCCTAGTTAAAAATAAATGGATCGGCCCTATCCCATTTATAACTGGGGTGAACTAACCCACTTGCGAGCCGTGGGAGGAGCCACCAAGATGGGAGTTCATTGAATGCCAATGCACTTTTCTCGGACTTTCGAGTCCCAGCTAACATGGATAGTTTTGATGCTCACGCTGGAATATTGAAATTGGACGAAAAGGGAAAGAACAGAAAGAAAACCTGAAATTGCCAAACTCAACGTTTCGCGTTTCGCGATGGGTTAAACCGTCTTGAAAACATTTGAAAACTGCAACATCGAAAAGATCATTTCAAACATGTTCAAAACCTTCATCCACATTTTTCTTACAGTTAACCATATGCAAGGTTTTTCTGGATACATGTGTTTTTTTCCACAAGAGAAACAAAGGGAGGCATCTTGCTGGCGGAACTATGCCAATGCTACGTGGCTCCATGGTGGAAGACCAACATTTACCACAGAAATATATCCCAGTGGATATGTAGATTGAGTAACTGTACCATTGGAAAATATTGGGATATATTTATCACTGAGTTACTCTGGTAAATACATCCCAGTGGGAAATGTTGGTAAATATTACAACAAAAAAAACAGCACCATTTCTGGGTTTTACAGAGTCACTAGTGAGTCAACAAAAAAAGTCCTGGTACTACCACTATTTTCTTGAGCAAGAAATGACATTTTGGTGGGATAGTACTCTTCTACACTTCTGGCCGTCAACAGTTGTAAATGGGATTAAAATTTCTGCAACTACGGTTATTGAGGGCTATAACTGAATACTTTCTTTTGTTACCCTCTGGTAATTTAACATAGCTATTGAAAATGACCATTTATAGTGGATTTTCCCATCAAAAATGGTGATTTTCCAGTTCTTTATGGCTGAAAATCAACACCATGAAGCTATCACACCGTGCATCCCCCACGCAAAATCGCACTTGCAAAATTGGGCACCGGGACCGGAGATGTGTAGTAGATTTCTCCTGGACACCAGCGTTTTCAAGGTGATATAAAGGGAAAATGGCGATATAACAGGGATTTAATGCGATTTTAATGGGGGTTGAAAGGGATTTAATGGGATATAATGAGATACAGTGGAATATAACGGGATACAGTTATGTTAAACCATTTCTAACACAGCCATGATTAAACCATAATATTCATAATATTCCATTCAGTGCAACCAGATTGGTATAACAACTTTCTCCATGTCATGTCTATTGCTATATGAGACATAAATGTCATAATCCTTTGTCATAATATCCTGTGTGAATTGTACATCGTCAATTATCCAACATTATCTCTAATAACAACATTATATATATATAGTAATATCATAACAACATAATCCCTTATTATTTGTAACAATAATCATTATCCATGTCAATTATTACATAATGGGAAAATGTTGTAAGTAGTGGTTAATAACTAATGTTGTTATACAATTGATGGATTATCACTATCCCAAATATTATAACAACATGTTCCATGTCATATATATATATAGTAGTGTTATATGAGATATACATGTCATAGATCCTATGTCACTAATTCCGATGTGGATTATATCCCATTATGTCGATGGCAAGTGTATATATATATATGGGTAAATTATGATATTTCACTAACCTGAATCTTGCGGCCAAGAAAAGGGATGATTTCCCCCCCAAAAAAAAACATGATTCCAAGGTTTGGTCGCAGTGAGGTCGTTATATTTTACCCAAACATATATGTATATAATCATTATTGTGAATATCATCTGAGTACTATTTAGTATTTATTACCATGTTATTAATGTTATATTATTATATGTGTTGCTAATATATATAACAAAGTTATTTTAGTATTTACTGCTAGTGTCTACTATCTGGGATATATCCATATATATCCATATATATATATATATCCATATATATATAATTATTTAGATATAGATATATATATATATACACATTCCCTATAGATTCCCCAAATGGTGCAAAATTTTCCATTGGGAAAATAAACAATCACCCAAAAAGACAAACCTAGGTATACACTGTGAATCAACTATCTGGGATAATATGATCAATCACCATTTTTGAAAAGGTAAATTTCCATTATACACAATGTATACAGCTATCTGGGGTATATCCAGGTAATTATATATATATATATGTATGTATACATATGTGTGTATATATATAATTATATATATATATACATATTCCCTATAGATTCCCCAAATGTGATATCCGAATAGGATATTCTAACAGCTAATTAAGGTATCATACACTGTGAATGTTGTCCCGCCTGGATCCAACACGCCACTCTCGTTGCGCTCGGCACTGTGCACCGCCAGCGCCGCCAAGGTCGCAGGTAAGGTGCCCACGGCCTCTCTTAATGGTGGTTTAACCCATGAAATCATGGGGGAAATGGTAGTTTTACCCCGTGAAATATAGGGATAAAGGGTGGTTGGATTCAGAAGAATCGTCAAAAGAAATGGGAAACTTTGTGATTGAACCAGTCGTTTAATGGGATTTCATGGGATTTAATGATTACTATGGTATTAGAATACAATGTGGTCCCAAGATAGCTAAGTTTGTTTTGTTCTTTACAATAACTACAGTTGATTCATGGGACATATAATGATATATCGAATTAGCTAGTATTACAATGGTATTGCAAATTTGAAATAAATATGGTAATGGTATTACAATAAAACAATGTGTTACAATGGTGCTTAACCAAAACAATATATATATAGATTTAACATATTATACTGGGATATCATGGAATTACAATAAATATACTTAATAGTCAATAAGGCACTTTTTCAAGATACTTACAGTAATTATCTCATCAGCTATACATTGCAAGAATGAATTGAAGCATAACTGTTATGGATTTAAGCAACAATCAATGGAGATTAAACCAACAAAGACAAAGTTTTAAATCATAACAGAACCAGTAAAACTCATAGTTTCTGCTTGTGCAAATGATGATGCAAACAGGGTCTTACCAGCGCATCGGATGTGAAGCAACAGAAATGGAGTTTGAACCGATTGGGATTTTAAAGAAACCAACATGCAGGATGGTGGCCCCAAGTTAACAATTAGTTTATAAACACCATTAATTATAGTTATATCATATCTACCATATTATAATATCTGCCATAAACATCTATAAACCATAGTAATGTTGACCTACGATTTATCAAATTACCCTGAATAGTGCTAATTTTTCCCAAACTCAATAATAAAACTACCCTGAATAGTGCTAATTTTTTTTGGCCCTAAACTCAGAATTGCTGAAAAAAATGTCCATGCTTTATTTGAGGTGGCTTTCATGTGCCAACTGGATGCTTCTCCTAATTGCATTTTATGTATTTGTTTTCAATTGTGGAAATTTAAAACCTTTACATACAAACAAGTTTTATGGTGGCTTTAAGTTTATTTAGGGTCAAAGAGGGGGGGGGGGCCTATTTATAAATCAGAGGTGGACATTAAGTCACTTATAAGGCGACTAGGCGACTTAGCTATCTTGGGGGCCCCATCCTGTGGGGGGGGGGGTTTAACCAAACACAATCCAGATCCATCAAGAACTGACGAGCAAAGGCGTGGACTTAGACCCGCACGCCGCCCTGGTAACGCTGGAAAACACTGAGTTCGCGCAACAAGCAACAAATAAATCAAATATAGTGACAAACAACCACTGTGAACGTCATTTAGAAAAAATGATGTTTATTTCCAGCTAGAGACGTGTCTATAATAATTTTGATATACACAGACACAAAGAAGAGTAATAGATATTGACAAATAATATTCCTTGTCTCAACTGTTTCTCAAATAAATGTCAACCCTCCAAAAATAGAACATGCCGTTGGTAGTTGGGCATGAACCAAGAAGCTTTTGGTGCTTTTGAAACCAGAACATCTTTGGTTGTCAAACCCGAACATGTTCAGTTTGATGATAAACTGATGGTCGACCATGGCTCTTGGGGGTGTCATATATTGAAACAAACCCGTACGAATACACCGGAATGTTCAAATTTAAATACAACTCGCATCAACCCGCATCACTGTTCGGATTGATAAGCATGTTGAACTAAATGAACAATCCAATCATGGTTACAATATGCCCAATGATTTGTGTGGCCCGAAAGAACCCCTCAGGCCCTCCCTGTATCAATCAATGTCAATGTTCATCCAATATTTACGGGAATGGCCACTAACAAGGATCACAGGTACGCCTCCGGCAATTCAACGTGGTTTGCTATTTTTTCTTTTTAATTTGTATAGATGATTTTCCCATGAATATGTCTATTTATAGTCAACTCTCCAGCCAGCCACCGGTTTCTTGACAGACATTTTGAGGCTCTTTGAACAATGCAATGCACGGCCTTTTTTTCTTCGCAGCCCGTCTCTCATGAAATTTAGTTCGCATCTCCAATCCCGAACGGATGTCACCCGCAATCATGCTAAGTTGAACAGCATTTTTTCAAATATATTCACAAGCAAATATGCGGATGTTTGAATCAAAGAGCTAGCGGCAATCTCTGGCAGTTGTGTCTTCTCTTTGGGATTCCTCCACTCCATGATGATCGAAAACCGACCTACCATTCGCAAAGCGATTCGTTTTGTAATTAATTACTGTACTAGGATTGTTGATGTGCCACTTTACGATCGACCCAACTAACATGGACTATAGGGGCTTGGAAGACTAGTTTCCCTTAGAAGTTTGTTAGTTGAGTAAACCACTATATCCCATTATATCCTCATCATGTTTGGTGGTTTCCCTCAAAACCAATTCCCATTCAACCAATCTCTATCTTTAGATCTCTGGAGAGGCTTCAGCATTGACCGAGTCGCCCTACAGAAACTTTTCTGGAAGTTGTGATTCAACTCCCATAGGAAAAGCCAACAGCGATCGTGGAGTTCAGAAGCACATGGCTGATTTCCTTTTACAATAGTCCATATGTACTGTGTATTGTATATTAAGTATGTCTATATATATATATGTGTGATATGTACATTGTACAAACCTGGATTCCTGGATGTATACATATATATATATGCGTGTTTATTTCTGAAAAGAATCGTTAAACACATTGTAGGGGGCCTGTTATTTGGTCTCAAATAAACTTAAAGACTGATAATACCCACACATTGATGAATAGGAACCATAAAACCCATCAAAAACATCGGTGTTTTTTTTACACTGACAATCATTGACACCCCAAATATCCAGGTCTAGCCATACCAACACGATCAACGTGTCTTCCCCAAAGCCTTAAGAATTCCTCCGATCAAGCTGCTGCTCTCAGGAACCTTCGAGCATCGCCTTGAGCCTGGCCATTGGTTGTGGCCCAACCAACAGTTATATTGATGGGTTTATAATGATACAATGATATACATATATATATAACCTGAGTTATAGGAGGTATATTTCGATGAAAATCACTGTTAGTTGGGCCATAACTGTAGGCTTGGACGACCAGGTCAGAAAATCTTCCGATTCGTTCACAGATGTTGGATAATTTTGGAACAAAAAGCAAATCGTATGATTATCTGGTTGGTGGTTTCAACCCCTCTGAAAAATATTGGTCAGTTGGGATTATTCTCCCAATATATGGAAAAAATTGGAAAAATAAAATTCATGTTCCAAACCACCAACCAGATATGTATCATTGCTACCTTCCAGACTCAAAGGGAAAAACACCCAAAAGGCCCAAAAGGGTTGTCTCATGTTCTCTGAAACCTTAGAATCCCCTAACGATCCCATGCTTTATCATGGCTTCTCATCACTTTTACCTAAAAAAAAAACTCATTTTGGAGCATCCCGAGGCAAACCTCCAAACGTGTCACCAAGCCTCTGCCTTCGATGATCAAGATCGCTGACGGCTTTCTCAAAGTCTTCAACTCCTCACGTTGAGATGCGGCGAAGTCGTGCGAAAAAAAACATTGCTTATATCCGCTGGTAAACTAACATTAACATAGCTATTGGAAATTGCACATTTATAGTTGATTTACCTATTAAAATAGTGATTTTGCATCGTTTGTTGTATGTTTACCAGAGGGGAACTACAATAACCATGGTTTATGATACTGATAGCTATAGCATTCATGAATGTATTCAGGGGCTTTAACCAATATCCATATAGATATCCTCCAGTGGTCATGGATGATCATGACTTAGTATTGAAACTTATGGTACACCTATGGTGACGTGGGGGTACCGCCATGACAAAACAGAAACCTCCAGATGCAACAGGTACCGATCACTGGATTTAGATTGAAACATACCCATATGCTCCATGTATGGAATATTTACCAACATTTGACCGAACAATATCACCCAATTGGAGGCAAATATACCATACATCGAGCACATAGGATATTGAAACCTGGAAAATATCCTGAAACTTGGGAGTTGGCCCCTTTATCCTGAAAAAAACGCAGAAAACTGACCAGGGCATCTAAAATACATATATATATATATAATTGTGTATATATATGATATATATATAATATATAATATATATATATATATATGATATATATCATATATATATATATATATATATATATTATATATATCATATATATATATATATATTATATATTATATATATATTATATATATACACAATTATATATATATATATATATTTTATATATTATTGTGTTTTTTTT
>Ga0126342_10015841_pt1 | contig 13181 bp, 8 predicted proteins | sample Cyp1metagenome_FD_92528 | JGI IMG/M metagenome (GOLD analysis project Ga0126342, IMG submission 92528) | Coral microbial communities from Lord Howe Island, Old Settlement Bay, Australia - Cyphastrea 1 metagenome | ecosystem: Host-associated > Invertebrates > Cnidaria > Coral ... | reverse complement strand
CCACCTTTCGGTCAATCAGTGGATTCGCTCTGCCATCCGTGATTCACAACAACCAACGTCTCCTATAGGTTTCCTATTCTGAAACTTCCGCCACCGCCTTGTGCGGTACTACTGGTAACAACAATAACAACAATATGGGGATGGGTCAATACACTGAACCCCTGGTGAACATCAAAATCGCTATAGTAAATGGATGTTCATCCCCCAACAACCTGTATTTGTAGGTATGGGTCCATCCCCAACAAACTGTATTGGGGTGATATAACAACTGTTATATAATAATATTCATATTATCATATTACCATATGTTACCAGAATAACCAGAATCATATCTAAATAATTACATCAATAATAGCCATAGAACTGCCAACTGCCTGCTGCCCTGCCTGCACCATGTCCCGCGCCACCTTCGCCATGAAGCGGGCCGTGCTGTCTTCGGTGATGGCGTCCAGCTTCGTCTGCAAGTCGTGCCTGGGGAGACGGAGGGATCAGCCAAGTGGGATGACATTTTGAACCAAAAGAACTCTGTTTTTCATTGTGATTCATAAGCCAAATATACTATTGACACCATTCCATATATATATATATTTATGATTATATATATAAATATATATATATATATATATATACACATAATATATATATATATACATATTGGTATTTCATATATGTTTTTACCACTGAACATTGGTGCACACTATATACTTTGGGGATCTTTTGGGTGCAGTTGGGGATATTGATCGACATGACACCATGGTACTTACCCCATGAGTTGGGGTTCTCAAGCCCTTATAACAATGAAGACATTGGTATTTCGAGATTCGGGTACACCCCACTTGATGTAGCACTGAAGGGTCAAGGTATGTACGAAAATGATGGAAAATGGTCCGCATACCAGACATAAATGGTCAGCAATCTGGCTGGAGTGAGAAACACTACTGTACTGCGATCAAAGAATCAAAGATAGATTGAGGCAACAAACAAGACCTCATCATACAGACTCTCGAGACCCGTTCAACAAATATATGGGGATGGGTCAAAATTAGGTACCCCAAAATTATGGATGGTTAATACTAAACTAGACTAACATCTGTGGTCCCCTAGGTCTTCCATTTTGACCCACATCCATATCACTGTCTGAGTTTCTTAATGTCACCCCATTTCCACAACGCCAAGGCGCTGTCTTTCCGCTTGCCTTTCGAAGAGCGCTTCTAATCCTGGGCCAGGATCATCGTCCCAAGCAACAACAACGAAAAAAAAAGGACCAAACCAACGTCAAAAAACAATGGGTTTTTAGCAAAGTCCCATAGAGAACAACATTTTTCTTATCAAAACATCCGTAAATGGCAGTGTGTCAAAACCAATAGTACCTCTGTAGTTCACATCAAAATAGCTATAGTAAATGGATGTTCATCCCACTAAAAATGGTATGTATAGGTATTGATCCATAGCCAAATGATGGTAAATTGGTGATAAATCAAAGAAAATTCCGGGGCCCAAACAGTGAGGGATCGAGCCGCCCAAAGTCTCTGCATTTTTTGCATCTGAAGATCATGGACCAAACGAAGCGACCAAAATGAAATCCCAAAATCAGTTGAGGAATTTTGAATCAAAAACGCATTTGATTTGGGTTAAAACTTAGGTGTACATTATATAAATTATGTGTATATATATTATATAGGATTATATAGGCTATAGGCTATAGGCTGTAATTAAGGTGAATCTGGCGTGACTCCTGACTAAACGAAGCAGCCTCCACTAACATATGGACATTTGGGATGAGTGGCATCAGTCGCCAAGCAGCTTGCGAACAGATCATCGTTGCTGTTTTGGACACAGTGACAAACCTCAATGGATCTTCCAGTGACAAATGGACAGATTCCACTGAGTTCGGGCTTTGCGTTTTTACAAAAAAACGAGCAGCGCATCAAGTGACAAGTTGGAAAGAATGCTGATCTCGTCAAACATCGGAAATACATACATACAAAAACACACATCTACTGTCTGGCTATCGGCTATCTCACTTTCACAACTGGATATTCTATAAACTTCTATACCATTCTTCTGCTCAAGAACATGAACACGTGAAATTTGTCAAAGCCATGGTCCCTTGTGGCTCTCACAATAAAAAACTGACCAATGGATGTTCCCCCAGTCAGATGGTCCAATAAAGTTGACCTGTGGTCTCGACATGTTACCAGCTGACGAAAAACGGATCTTCTACAGGCATCAAGTATGGACCTCGAACATGGGTCATCAAATGGAGGATATAGTAACATATCACCAAACACATATCATTTATCATCAGTCATCAGCGTCAACGATCAACGTTCTCTCGATCTGAATGGCAGGATATTTTTCATGACTCTTGATGATTATCAGTTTTTTTTGTTTGCTGGCCACTGATTCTCTTGTCCTCTTGATGTTCATTTTCCATACGTTCATCATCATTGTAGTTGGTGAAACAAGCAAGGCAAGCAGCAACCTGTCTAGAAACATTCAGATTCGCACATACCCAACTGTCGAACAATGATTGCCTGGTTTGAGTTGACATCATGAACATCTCAACGGAAACCAATGATTCTCACACAACATGATATTCGCAAAAAACAAGGTGACTTTAATGGGATTTTTAAATGGGTAAACTACTTTGTAAACAACGAACACCATTACCCTCTGCTAAACATACAAAAAACTATGGAAAATCACCATTTTTCATGGGACAATCCACTATTTCTATGGTCATTTTCAATAGCTATGTAACAGATTACCAGAGGCTATCTTTGGTGGTAGGCAGGCCGTGAAGCCAGTCGCCGTGCCATCCGAGAGACCTGCTGGAATTGAAGTTCCAGGAATTGGAAATTGGACATGTGCTGTTCCACCTGCCACAAAAACGCCAGCATTTCACAAAAAATCGTGTCCAATAGGTAAAACATGACAACAAAAAGTATACTTAAGATAAGAAAAACATAATATAATTATATACTATATGTCATATACTGTATGTATAACACATGAACAGAAATAATTTAGCCAATGTATGCACACAGTATAGATTCAGATCCTGAACAAATACATCTGGCTAGCCTGGTGTTACAAGAACTTGTAATCCTAAGACAAGATGGTTGTAGGTTCCCCGCTACCCATCGAGCCAAGCTCCCAATCCAGATCAATCCGTCTAACCATCCACTGAAAAGGTTCTGAGCTGTTCACCGTCGCTTGATTTTCCTACTGACATACATATATATATATATGTATCATATATATATATCATATATGATATATATCATATATATATATATCATATAACCCACAAGATACATGAAGCTACCCACAAGCCGACCAAATCTAGGCTATCTGAGATGTCACAGCAGTGGGGTTGGGCATCCATGCTTGAACTCCTATGAATGCGATGAACCCAGCAAAAAATGAAGGGGCAATTAATTAATTAGGGGTTATCATATCTTATCATTACATCATTTACCCTCTGGTAATTTAACGTAGCTATTGAAAGTCATTTATAGTTGAGTTACCCACCAAAAATTGTACTTTTCCATCGATATGCTATGTAAACGTTTACCAGAGTGTACTTGGTTTATAGGGGCTTCCTATAACCCTCACCGCATCCTATAACCCTCACCAGGCTATGTAAGATACCGCCTCTTACCGCAACATGCGACGGGATGACGGGATGTCGATGGAAAAATCCCCTGGGTTGTCTAGATCCCAACAACGAAACATGGAAAAAACCACAGGGTATCCATAGGGTATCCACAGGCTATCCCTGGGTTTTGGGATGACTCGATCCCAAGCCATTTTCATCCAGTCCTTCGCGGTCGTTGGCTCCGCTTCTTCAGCTCCGACTGGTCCAAGTTCCAGCTACGCCTGGCGTCCAAGGTGGATGTGAAAAACTTGGAGATGTCTATCTAGAAAAAAACATTGGCATGGTTATATATGATTATGTATATATATATATATATCAAATTATGTATAATTATACATGACTATATATAATTATATATGATTAGCATTGATTAGCATGGTCAAATAAACCAACGCAATTGGTGGATGATTGCATGGATTATACACATAGCTACATCTTCCGGTTGATTCGCTTTTTGTATACCGCTTCAAAGAACCACATTTCTGAACAGGCGACTTTACTCGACCGAAAAGCAACGCGGCTTTCATGGAACTTTGGTATCATTGTCCCCCCAAAACAGCAGAAATTTCTGCCTTTTTGGGAAAAGGCAGAAAACATAAACTGTCGGAAGATTCAAGTAAACACATACTTTCTTGTCTTGGTTTTGATCGTCATTTTAGGAAAACACTTCAAATCCCCATTTCAAGTTTGAAAAAAACTATAGTTAACTTCGGCCAATTCACTTAAGAACAAAAGTTCGCATAAATTGATATCAATTGGCCCCAAACTTTTATTCTTCAAGGTACAGTTATAATTAAAAAAATTATCCCCGCCCGCCTGGTCGTTGGAGGTCGCCGGGCTGTCGGAGGTGTCAGACTCGTCCAGCTCGGTGGTTTCGGTGGTCCCAGCCTGGCCGTGGGTTTGGACATTGGATCCATGGGAAGATTTCAACGGGTTTCATGGGATATGTATATATAATATACATTTGTATACATATATATATATTTATATGTATGATATGTATGTATGTAATGTAATGTAAGATAAGGTAAGGTAAGGTAAGGTAATGTGCTGTATGTATGTACGTACGTACGTACGTACGTATGTATGTATGTATGTATTATGCTCCAGGTTCGGGGACCCCCCCTCCCCTCCCATGGTCATGGTTCCCCCCTCCCCCCTGTGGATGTGGGAGTTGGGTGGGTCCTGTAGGTAGTAATGTGAGTAAAATGTATGTATGTATGTATGTCTGTATGTCTGTCTGCCTCTATCTATCTATCTATCTATCTATCTATCTATCTTATCTATCTATCTATCTATGTATCTATGTATCTATGTATGTATGTATGTATGTATATATGTAATGTAATGTAATGTAATGTAATGTAATGTTGTAATGTAATGTAATGTAATGTAATGTATGTATGTATGAAAGGTATGTATGTCTGTCTGTATGTCTGTCTGTATGTAATCTAAGTATGTAATGTAATTTAATGTAATGTAATGTAATGCAATGCATGTAATGCATGTAATGCATGTATGTATTGTATTGTATTGTATGGTATGGTATGGTATTGTATGTTATGTTATGTTATGTAATGTATGTATGTATGTATGTACGTATGTATGTATGTATGTAATGTATGTAATGTATGTAAGTAAGTAAGTAAGTATGTATGTATGTACGTACGTATGTATGTATGTATGTGATATATATGTGATGTATATGTGATGCATATGTGATGTATATGTGATGTGTATGTGATGTATATGTGATGTATATGTGATGTATATGTGATGTATATGTGATGTATAATATGCGATGTATATGTGATGTATAATATGCGATGTATATGTGATGTATATGTGATGTATATGTGATGTATATGTGATGTATATGTGATGTATATGTGATGTATAATATGCGATGTATATGCGATGTATATGTGATGTATATGTGATGTATATGTGATGTATGTATGTATATATATATATATATACACACGGTATGTACACAATGTGTATATATACATTAAGCATCATGAAACAACAAAAAACATGATTTGTGGCAATACATTGGAGATGTACAACCAAACATCTGATATATGGACCGGGCGTGTCTGAACATGGGGATATCCATCACATGGCAGTTTTTATGTTGCACATGGAAGAGTGGTCTTGAAATAATGATTGGCATAATCAAATGAAAAAGCAACATTTGGAACTGTAATATCTAACCCTTCCAAAATAAGTTCGCATAGTGGTTTGTGGTAGAGCGGCACGCATAAGACAAACAGTGGGAGGAAAACGAACCATGCTGATTTAAGTGATTCAACTCATGAAGAAAGGGAGTGCAGTGTGACAGTAATGAACATATGTCCAAATCCTTGAAACGTACTTTTCAATCTCAATTGAAAACCCCTAGCCTGTAAGGCTGTAAGGCGCATCTAGGAAAAAACCTAGACTATGTTTTCAAAAATGGCACGCGGTGGCACAATGCATTTATTTTGGGTACGCCCCAGGTTAGTCTACCTATGTCTACCTTCCCATTGGTAGCAACAAAACACTGATTGCAAGGTTGACACGGTACTGTCAAGTCAAGACTAAAGCCTTGGTTTACTACCAGCCTGGGGGTGCAGTTCCAGTTGTAAGCAGATAGTCATATAAGCATAGTTATAGGGAGTATATCCAACTTCTAGAAGTTCTCACCGTGGTCATACCCATTTCTGATCCCAACACCGAAGACGGGCGGGTACCATTTAAAATTGAGCCATTATACCCCTATCCCATCTCATAAAATACTAGTGTCACTAGTTGGTTATCACGATCCATTTATAAAAAATAGCTAGTATAATGTAGTATAAGTCCCAACACCATTCAACCAGGGATAGCCAGTATATTTTGTGACTCAACTGAAATGACTATGGCCACCATTTGGACGACGCCTCTAGCCACGAAGCACCGCTGACCCCTTTGCTCCATTCGGCCATGGCCGCGCGGCCAGGCGCGCCGGGGGCGCTAAGAATTGTCGGTTGTACGCCGGGGAAGCAAGAATATCACGTGCTTCTTTTAATTCATTGGAAGCACTTGGAAACTTGGTGGTTCACTGATGAAGGTTATTACCCTGCTTCATTTTTCGTTGAAACACCAAGCACAGTAATTGAACCCGCTCATGTTTTGGTAGAAAGGGGCAGGATTCATCCATGGATGATCAACTCTGAAAGGTCAGAATGCGGCGCTTTGTATGTCACTTTCAATATGTAAGTATTTGCAAACGTTGTTGACTACAATACTGTCCATTGAAATCACTTGGAACATTAGGGCAGTAACATTTACAATCAACATGTGGCTCAGCAACAGTCATGGCTTGGTTGTTCCTTATCTTACTATGAGCAAAGGAAGCAGCCAGGAAAAGGACAGCCAGCAAGAAAAAAACCAACCAACAGGAATTGAATCGGGGGTATAAATAATCGTTTGACTTGTCTGTTTTCCAATATGCTCACACACACATATATATATATACAGATACATACACCACAATTTCGCTGCAACAAGGCTGTCTTTCCATCCCTCCCACATTTCTGTCTGAAGCAATAGGATGACTCATACCTGGAGGCTCACGCCCAACAAAATGTCGCAGCGATTCCAGGGTTTTCATCACCATGGCATGACAAGAGCTCTGCCTTCAGCCCATGTGAGGCAACACAGATGTTGGGTCATGTCTAAGCGCTACCATGGGCTGGGTTCATGATTTAGCAATCAAAAAGGCTCCTGTTGTGGAAAAAAATGTGACATTCCAGACACATGGTGTTTTTTTTCCATATAAAAAGAGAGAAAGCAATGCACACTCCTTGGGGATGAAGTTGAGGTTATGAATGGGTATATAACCATATCCATAATTATAGTTATTATCCCAACTTTTGGGGGTTAGAACCCACTTATAGCCATGGAAATAACCTCAGTCCTCCACCAGCCTTTTCATCCTTCAACATGAAGCAATCATTGCTGGAACTTGGGTGTTTCGCGTTGCTAGAAATCATCAACGTGTCAATATGCTATAAGTATATAGTCTCATACATATATAAAACCAATTTGCTGTGCCTTGCTGACATTTTATGCCCTATGCAGCCTATGCAGTAGCTTCTAAGACGAAGATGTCAACACACTATACGCATCTATATAGTATCTATACATCTATCATCATCTAGAATCTAGAATCTAACCTAAGGGGATTTCTGAGTACCAAACCTTTAAGAAAACATCTACCCTCCGGTAATCAAACATGGCATGCTGGAAAATCAACCTTTTAGTTTTCCCACTCAACCCCCAGTAAAACTAGGATTTTCCAGCCATGTTTGAGGACAGCAGACGGTAAACAAATATCCTGCATAGGGGGGTTCCAGCACGGCCCTCTGCGAGGCTGTCAGGTCTTCCAACATCTCCTGGTATCGACATGCCAGCGTCAACGGCACGGACTCTGGTAGTAGCAACGCCTAACCAACAATCAATGGGGATTTCGTCAGTTTTCATCACAAAAACGAAATCCAAGGCCTTAGGGTGGCAACATGTTTTTGGCATCTTTAAGTATAAGGTATCCAAATTGACCAAAACGATCCAAGTGTATCCACATGCTTGATATATCCCACTCGTCACCTGTACTGAGAACGCAGCAACTGCTAGAGATATTCAATGATTGCAAGGACACATTCCAGGAGACCATCTTTGTAGCAACCAAATTAAGGGGTCCCTCTCGGTTCGCTGGGAACCAACTTCAGCAAGTGTCGTTTACATTCGTTTGCCCATCACCCATTTCGCTTGGATGTGCTTGCGATTTAGTAAGTGTTTCCTAAGCCTCCTTGGCAAATTCCTCAACATGGTGTTTTCGCATGCATCACTGACAAAGACTCTGCCAAATAAGGATTGGAAGATTACCTTTCCACTAGCATTTAGCTATTTTTAAGGGCTAATAATTCAAGGTACCCTCTGGTGAACTAACATAGCAATGGAAAATTGCCATTTATAGTGGATTTTCCCATTAAAAATGGTGATTTTCCATTGCTATGTTAGTTCACCAGAGGGTATTGCTTGGGCCATTTCACCCTTTTTCCCAAACACGTTGCAGTGCTGGGATGAAGAAACAACCCGAGATGCTGGGAGAATTTTTTTGGCCCTCTGGTAAACTAACATAGCTATGGAAACTGGCCATTTTCTTCGTTGATTTACCCAATAAAAAATGGTGATTTTCCGTTGTTATGTTAGTTTACCAGAGGGTATATATAGACATAATGGCTATTGGATGATCATGCCCCAATCGGAGAAAAAACACCTTTTGACCATGGCAAAAACACGCACATATATATATGTATATATATATATATATATATATTCATGTATATATATATATATATTAAATCTATATATCCAATATATCAAATATATCCACTTATCTAAGCATCTGTATGTATATAATATATATATATATATATATATATATATATGTGTGTGTGTGTGTTACCTACAGGCACCCGCCCGCCAGTGCCTGCGGCCATGAAGGCGACTGGGGCGCGATGTTTTTGGTGGTGGGGCTCGGGGGGCAACAAGAACTTGCCATTGATCGTTGTCAACGAGTAGATTTATATTGTGTATTATATATAGATCATTGCAAATATTCACAATATTCTGTATGTATGAGTATGTATGAGTATGTATGAGTATGTATTCACTGCGATCATTGTGAGTATTATGTATCATTATTCTTATATCGATTATGGGAAAGTCATGTCGAGTCCCAAATGTGACCCTCGTTCATTGAGCTGATCCACGTTTTGGTCAACATCCCCATGGCAAAATGATCCCGAAAAATGGATGGATTCAGAACGGAGCAGCCTTTTTGTTGCTGGACCATTGGTACCCCAGGACACTCCCCAGCGTTCGCACCGAGACACATAGCTTCGGCCATAGGCCACGGTCGCAGGAGCAAATCGGTAGATGGCAATGCGCCTGGCTCAGTTTCCCACTGGATGCGCATCGCAATTGGGATTTGTTTAACAAGCACGGCTACCCTCCAGTAAGCTAACATAGCTATAGCGAAATCGCCTTGTTTGATATGTAAATCCACTAATGGGCCATTTTCCATAGCTATGTTTGATTGCGAGAGGGCAGTTCACGCATTGTTTCGTTGGGAGATGGCTATTGCATATGGTAATTATCCATCCTGTAGTTGGGAAAAATCATTGTAATATATATTGCCCATAGCATGGTTTATGTCATTGCGTTTACCCCATTATAAATTAATATATATATATAATATTTGTACATATGGAAAATCATGGTGAGATAATGATAATGTAGGATAACCTGTTAATACAAACAAATGCTGTTGTGGCCGCGCAAAAGGCCAATATGTTTCTTACTGTAAATCGATTACATGGTCTAGAGCAATATTGGTGTTCTCTTGATTTGCTTACCATTGTTGTATATTGTGATTTAATAATGGTCATTATCATTACTATAATGTACCCATTATCATTATCATTGATGTTGTTTACACATGGCAATATAAGACCTGTTATTGTTAATGTATCCTTTTCTTAATCAAATACCATTATATACCATTATATCCTTTTTTTATATAGAATCTATTGATTAGTGTAATGGATTGTTACAACTACTATTTTCCCATTATTCCTACCATGATTGGTTAGAATGAATAAACATAATTGAACTATAACAATAGTAAGTGTTGTCATTGCTATTTGTGATTTCCCCTTATTTCAGTAATAGTAATCACAATATATTATTATATTATTATATTATATTATCATGTGATTATATTATTATATTGTTTTGTTATTACATTACATATTATTATATTATTACTAAATCAACTTATTATATTAATATATTATTATATCATTGTCATTGCCAATCTTAGATACCCTGCAAACGAAAACCTGCTGGTTAGTACATTTTACCATTGATAGCAACATATTTAAATTACTAGTTTGTATCCAACCAAGGTTAACCCAGTTATTGACTATCAGAGTTTCATAACAACGGGATAATGGAATATATATATAGTATAACCATGGTATATTATTATTGACTACCTTCCCATGATACAATATCCCAGAAAGATATATCGATAATATCAATATTACTATTCCATTATCCCATTATCCAGTTATAATATCCCATGATAATCCATATTTCAAAAAATACACATAATCCCGTTGAGAATATTTCCAGTAATTCATAATATCCCAATTTTGCAAACAATATCCCAATCCGATAATAGTCACCCATATTAATCCATACTTCATAATACCCTCTGGTAAACTAACATAGCTATGGACAAATCACCATTTTCAATGGGAAAATCCACTATTTCTATGGCCATTTTCAATAGCTATGTTAGTTTACCAGAGGGTAACATGGGATAATGGAATATTCATCCATTAATATTACTCCATATTCGGTTGATGATCATCCCATGATATCCCGACAAATTCATCCATAGAAACCCAGTGAATTTTATCCCATGATTCATCCACCATAACATATTCATGTTCCAAACCACCAACCAGTATATATTCCCATAATAAATCCATAATTATAGGACATAATATATTATTCTCATAATAAATCCATCAAAAATCCATCATCATATATATCATGATATATATATATATATCATGATAAAAAATGGGATAATCACATCCCAATCCCCATGGATTTCCAGGCCATGCTCCGCGCCTCTCATGCTCGGCAGTCCAGGCCATAGCGCCGTGCACCGTGGCCTCGGAGAAGAAGAGCACGTCCCCCGCGCCTGGGGCCCCAGGGGTGGAGAAAACGGCCACGAAACATGGGAAAAATGGGGAAACACCTGGGATTCCCATGGATTACCTAGAAATTCCTAGAAAAATATGAGAAAATTAGGGGAACATATGAGAGATCGAGATGGAAATAGGCAGAAAGAACATGACGAAATGAGTCAAATAATATAAAATGGATTGAAATCAGATGAGGCAAACGGGGCTTGACATGATTTAAGCATGGAGAACCATCAACATTAAAGTATTTGTGGAATTGCAACAGCAGATTTCAGTACAATCAGTACAACAAAAAGGATTTAAGTGGAAGCGAAATACCCTGAGTCAGAAGTGGAACATCAAATAAGGATGACTTTGCAAATCTGGATTTAGACAGTCAATAAGACATGAGAATCAATAGTGGGAGCTCAAATTAACAAGTTCTGCCCCGCAAACTCAGCATTTTCCATGAACAGTTGGAGTTCAACCAGCACAAAACAGCAAAAAAGGTCGCTTTCATTTCATCCAAAACAAACGAGGATCTGACGAACAAAAGACAGCAGATGTTGCAACAGCTTATGACAGTCTGCAGGAAACCATAGGAGTTTTAACAATCAATGATCAGGTTTTCCTCAAAATTATTGCCCCTCAAATATCCTCAAATAATATGTGGGAAAGAAGCATGCGATATGATCTGTAACCGAGTAACCGAGCAAAAGGACCAGAACCCAAAAAATGCTGATCCCTTTGAAGCCAGCAAACTGGGATCTTCAACAGCAAGCTTTGGACATTGGACATGTTTACGAACGCATCTCACTTTTGGTGTACCCCCTTCTAACCCATACGCAAGTTAACTCGATTTTCTCGGTGATAGGATGGGTTGAAACATTTATAGGATCTATTAGTTAATCAGTTTGATCTGATGTAAGAACATGCACTGTTTTGAGATCAGAAAAAGAGAGCAATAAACAGGCCCTCGTTTGTCTACTCAACTGGACTAAACATTGCGAGTTGTAGGAAAGAAGTTGGCTCCTGTGCGCCGGACATACCTACAAAATCCTACAATGGATGGAAACCTAGATCCTAGGTTTCCACTTTTGCAGGGTCAAAATTCAAATTTCCGTCTATTCAAAATTCATGCACAATTCTTGCTACCTCTAAGTTCATGGAACTCTTTCTTCTTGCCAAATTGTATGAATCAGAATTGGGGAGTCAAACGAGGTCTGGAACTCTCCACTGAATTTGGCAACATCACCCGCTGCTGCCCCAAAGTTCTAGGTTCTGCACGCGTAGCCGGCTGGTAAAAATGCTCCTGGCCAGAGGCAAACTTCGCAATGACCAGATCACCTTGCCATGTGTACTGCCGGACCAGATCGAACTGTGTGCTTCCGGTCAAGTCGCAAACTTCCGTGCATCATCGGCATAGGCAAATAACATCTCTCTCTCTCTATATATATATATACACATAATTATATAAATTATATATAGCATTATAGCCCTCGGCCCAAGTCTTTCCAGTTAGTGGGGCTGTTTACAACCGATGCTTGGGAGATCGTTGCACCATGGCCTTGTTTCCTCCTCGTGTGGCTCCTTCATCAGAAAGACATTGGCTGTCATTCTGCATCCCCTGATGCTATCTGGTTTGGGCATCACGGCTACTCCCAGTCGTGTGAAGGATGTGATCACAAACAGCGCTGCTCTACAGGTAGTCCGCGCACATCTCATTG
>Ga0126342_10015840_pt1 | contig 13181 bp, 15 predicted proteins | sample Cyp1metagenome_FD_92528 | JGI IMG/M metagenome (GOLD analysis project Ga0126342, IMG submission 92528) | Coral microbial communities from Lord Howe Island, Old Settlement Bay, Australia - Cyphastrea 1 metagenome | ecosystem: Host-associated > Invertebrates > Cnidaria > Coral ... | reverse complement strand
TGAGAGAAGATGTGAGAGAAGATGTGAAGATGAGCAGATGTGAGAGAAGATGTGAAGATGAGAAGATGTTTTACAGACCCCCACTATTGGAAGAACCCTGCGCTCAGACGCTCTCGGGAATGACATGATTTAAGCATCAAAACTGGGGATTTAACCTTAAATTCATGTTCAGCAATTGAACATGGCATGACTGCCTTTTTCAAACAAGATGTTTTGCCGAGGTGCAGATTGGACGTTTCAACAGTGCACACCATGTGTAGCCAGCCACGGGGAGCAAGTGCCAGAGCAAGAAAAGGTCATTGTTAGTAGAATGGTTCAAACATATTATAAGCTTATAAGCCAATATCAATAGGAAAGGCTATGTTTTTTTCAATCAAATCACGACATAATTTCCGTAAATGAATCTATTTATCACATTTGGAAAGATTGGTATGGGATGGTTTTTTCACCTTACGTGAGGGATCTGGATGATCAAGGCTGTAGTGGTGATTTGCCTCACTTATGCCAACATGCCCAATGTGCCTCTGCAGTACGGGAGCCCAACCTGAGACAGGGCACAGATGCAGACACTCCAGCGCTATGTTTTGCACTCTCCATGTACATCTGGGTTTGTCCCAATTTATAGGTACTCCATTTTTGTGGTTTAGTTGGGAAATTGATCATCAAGCGATCTTGGGGTACCCCATTTTCAGACACACCCATCTATTCTGAAACTATTTTCTCCCGCCGTCTTTTCCCAATTTGTTCTCCTCATCCTTATTTTTTTCCTTTCATGTGTTCTTCTATTTTCTCCCGCTACTTTCTCCCAATGTTCTCTCGAATTTTTCTCCCCATGTTCTTCCTTTTTCCTCCCGCCACTATTTTATACCTAGTTGCTCCTACTAGTTCTCCTTCTGTTTGCTCCCTGTGTTCCAATTTCCTGCCATCCCCCTTCTCCCTATTATCTCTGTCTTTGTTGTCTCCCTAGTTTCTCCTTCTATTTTCTCTTCTATTTTCTCCCCTTTGTCTTCTGCCATGTCTCTCCCGATTTTCTCCCGCGAATGTCTTCCTTTTTGTCCTTCTATTTTCTCTTTCTATTCTCCCAGAAGTGATGGGAGGCAAATAGACAATTCCTCAATCATAGCCATTTTTTTTCTGAGCAGGAGAGCCCAGAAAGGTGAGTCCTAAGTCATGGACGTATCCCCAGTTATCATCCATGTTATTTTCGGATTTTCCATGAAATAAATATTTGGGTACCACCATATATGGAACCCCCATATTTTCCATCTGTTTTACATCTGCTTTTTTTCTAAATGAAGAAATCATTCATCACATGCCCAATGAATCAATAGTCAGTTGTTGTGTTTTATTTACACCTCACTGATGCGTCTTTCCTATCTGCAGCTACCACCACTTTTTGCCTCGGTTTTCCCAGGCGTATGGTGGCCGGGGGCGTCGGAGATCCCAGCAGATACCATTTGGGGATAAATCCCAACCATTTAAGTTGAATATTGGGATGGTTTATGGCTTTGGGTTTATCACATTAGTCATTTTAATGTCAAATTAGACAGTTATACTATCCGTTTGCTTGCAACTTTGTCAAAGTAGATCTGCAGTTATATATACTAATTTACCATCCATCTTACCGATTCCAGCAGTTTCTTTCGTTGCAGTTTGTATTGTGGCTCGCAGTAAGAACTCATCTTGGTCCGTTTGATCCGCTCATCATGGCCTTGAAAGTGCTGTTGGGATTGATGGCCCTGAGCTCTGCTGATTCTGGTGTCACTGGCGCCCTTCCGAACGTGACTGCGACCAAGGCGGGGAACTGGAGTCGGTGCTGGGAACTGCTGTGAGACTGGTGCTGGGGGAGGGAAAAACGGCCTGCATAGTGCTTGAAAGAAAGAAAACATGACAGGCTGGGAAGAAACAGAGAAAGAAAGGGAAGGAACCGAGGAGAACAACACGGGATCAGCATTGCCAGAAGTTTTGAGCAGGGAGAAAGATGAGACAAGTTGTGATCCATTGCAATTTCCGTTCAGGAGATGAAACCCATGGAAACTGGTAACTTCCTCCACTGTCCCTGTGGCATCGACTGTCAAACGGACTTGGGCAAAGAGTCGCTGGGATGGCATATTGTTGCGAAATCCTGCACCAGTTGGAACATATTAAAATTATTATAGATTATATAGTATTTAGGAACTATGAAAAATGACACATTGTAAACTTGTAAATAATGGGATAATAATGGGATCATAATGCGATAAACATCGATAAACCATCTACCAACTGGTGCAGGATTTCTTCCATCCACAGTAGTCATGTGCTGAAGCTTTTGGGAGTCCAAAGGTTTTTCCTTCAAACCAATCCCAATTTCTCGACGCAGGCACGCACACATACACATCATGCATCTATTTCTAGCATAACATCCTAAGGTCCTAGCCGCTCATATCTTTATTCAGACATCTGCAATCTATACCCCTGATGATACACAGAGACTATGACGTTTGAATCCAACAACCAAGCACCATTTAGCTCCATCGTGAATGTTGGTAGATGCCTCTTTAAATGGATGATATAATATTGAATAATATTGACATATATTGACAATGTGTTATTTCCATTGACATTGATCCATGGGTTTATAATCGTTAACACTGGCTACTGTATGTCAATACCAATGGTTCATGATTCATGATTCATTACCATTACTACTATTGGCCCTTAATAACTTGTCATTGTGATTGGTGACATTTCCCATTAATCACTATATATTACAATAAATCAATCATTAATTCACAATTAATCACACGCATTATGAACCATGAATGACCCATCATCAATCATTATTAATCCCATTCATGGTTCATAATTTATCAACCATCATCAACCATCATCAATCATCATCAACCATTATCAACCATCATCAATCATGAATGGTCCATGAATTTCCCACTATATCTATCCCATTTTTTTGACCAAGGAACGGCTTCCAACTTCAACAGAGCTGCAGCTGCAGCTCCTGCGCCCTGCGCGGAACACGGCCGGCACTGCCGGCAGCGTCAGATGCTGCCGGCAACGTGAGCGCCGCGGAGTTACTGGCGATGATGGCGGGGGAACAGGTCATGCCTGGGAATGTGGGGGAGATCTGTACATTTTTTGATATGTTTTGGAGCAAGTTGGAAAAGATGTGTGATGTGTGACAAAATTGCTGGATTTTCGGAGAAGTTGGATGGTCGACCAAGAATTTGGAGAAATGTAAGTAGCAAAAATTAGTGATTTTGAGAGAAAAAGGGTGGATTTGTACATAAGAAAGCAGAGATCCTTCAAAGAAGGTGGCCTCAAGAACAAAGTAGGGAGTAGAACTATGAACGTTGAGATTTGTTCTGTGTTGCAAAGCTTGCAAGGGCCCACAAATAAATAATGAAACTCAATTTGTATGTTGGTGGGTTTACCACATTACACCAGCCCGAAAATAGATTCTGTGAAAATTGGAGACCTGAAAATCATCGCGGCAATGGAACATCCACCATGTACTATGTACACATAATTTTCCCAGCTATAGTGAATATATCCCCATATCATCACCATTGTTGATGCTGGATTTCTCCATAAATTCCTGATGTGATCCCCATACAATCCCCATATAATTACTCATGCTATATCCCTGAGTAACATATTCATTTTTTGTTTGGGTTTTGATCCTGCAAATTCAGGAGTGGGATGCAGCTTCCGTGCCCGGAGACAGCCACTGGGACTTTTTTTCAGATCGATGGCGTGTGGGTCTGTTGAAAAGTGGAGAATGTCACCAAAACGACTGTTTTTAAATGGGGAACATGATGATCAATCCCATAGGATCCATGTATGCTATATGTGGTAAGATGGATCCCATCAATATACCCCCAATGTTAGCATATATACCATACATGGATCCTATGGGAATGATGATCAATCATCAAGATTTGGGGTGCAGACACGCCCATTTTCAGTCAAAGCCCAATGAAGTCATCGGGATTTAAGCACTAACAGGTGGATTACCCTCTGGTAAACTAACATAGCTATTGAACATGATAGTGAGTTTTCCCATTAAAAATGGTGATTTTCCATAGCTATGTTAGTTTACCAGATGGTAAATCATATCAATTTAGCGGAACAATTGTCTGAGATCAATAGAAATACCCCCTTTGGTGCCGCTTTATGGGGAAATGGAAGGTCACGAGCCACAATTGTGAATCAGTACATGCAAGGGTATGTGGTATGTCTGGTCTCAAAATGCATCCCAAAGCCCATGGTGTATCATCATTTTTCCCATCAATGGCCATTACATGGGATATTCCGCATGAGACAGCCTCGTCCCCACTGGTATGGACAAAGCCATTTATCACCCCATGGTTATATCACCCCATCAGTATAACCAGCTATATACCAGAACTCTACATTGGTATACGAGTCTGAAAACAGGTATCATACCAATTTTTGATAGTTTATCATTGTTTTCCCTATGAAAATGGCAAGGGATAGGGATATCCCCCAATTTCACCCATTTTTTGCAATACCCTCTGGTAATTTAACATAGCTATTGAAAATGGTGATTTATAGTGGATTTACCCATTGAAAATGGTGATTTTCCATAGTTTTTTGTATGTTTACCAGAGGGTAAATATGGATCAAAAATGATGGAAATTTCAGCTCCAAATTGTGGGTCTCAATGACTCGACCCACCAGATCCCATAGTGGGCAGGGTGGATTTTCTTTGGTGCTCCCATGGCATATACATACATTGATATACATATACGTACATATGGTCCACGTAAACCACCTAAGTGCAGAGATATCATCATGAGAGATTCATCATAAACCCAAGTTACAGGAGGTGCGAACCAGCTTAGCAAACTAGGACCCTGGTTGAATCCCCGTTTTTTGCCCTCCGTGTTTTCGTGTTCACTGCGTTGACCCCCAATCTCTCTAGTTATAGACTCTATAGACGAAACTTACCTGAGTTATTAAAACTACCCCCGTTGATTAGAAAAGGTGTTGCCTACCCTATTACTACCCGTTTTATTACTGTTTGATACTGTTTATATGTATATAATTATATATATATATATTCTGGACGGCCACAACCCATTAACCAAGCGTTTTTTTTTTCGTGGGGCGGGGTCTAACTTTCATGGCTCACCTCGGCCCATCGGCCCATCGGCCCAGCTTCGCTGCCCGAGGTCAGCTGCTTTTCTGCCGCTGCGGCGTCCTGGACGGAGCGGCCTGTCGTAGCTGCAGCACCAAGGAGACATTGAGGAGTTCCAGCCGTCACGGGTTTCTTGGCCGAAGGATGCCGAAGGGATGTGAAGACCACAACATGCCAATTATGCCAATTTCACTAGCCAAGTTCGGGATATCATGGGAAAAACTTCCTGTGATTTCAGGAAGAAAACATGAGTGAAAGCAACAAATGAGGAGACAGCTGGCAATTATGTGTCATGGAAGACATTATGAGCGTATCGGACTGACAGTAATTTAACCAGAATCGACCATCATCAACCATCATCAACCAACAACGAGGCGGAATTGGATGGACATTCCAACAGACTCAGCACGTTTTTAGTTGGAACCACCAATCAACCACTACTAGCTGGATTGAGGGAAGAGCAGTAAACAAGAAACAAAAAAACGTATTGTTTCCCAAACGTTTTTCCTTGAACCAGTTCTGGACTCCCGGACAAGTTAGTATGTATAGCCGATCCATGACTCCTGGAATAGGACAACTATTGTTTTCCTCACTGACCATTTCAACTTATGATTCACGTGGCCCTCCCACACACTAACAGTGGATAGTGCAGGTTTATAGGGGAGGGCAATGCCAAACAAGTGACTGAACCTCAGAGATTATCCATTGGTTGAAGGGAAAGTGGCAGGGTTTAGCCCTTGTTTTCGATGTAAAACAATAGGTCAATAGGGGTTCCTGACTTTTTGCTGTCAGTGCTCATTTGATTCAATCCGAGATTTTGTGGCTGATGGTCATAAGTTATGTGGTGGCCCCCAGTTAGAAAAGTTGGTGCATAAACCCAGCTATTGATAGATCCATCACAACTACGCGAGCGCGCGCTTCTCGCCTAGTTCTCATCCCCATGCTCCCACTGTAATCTTGATTGTTGATGGTTGAATCATTTTTGAATCCCTGTTTTTGTGTTGAGTTTCCATATTTTGGATGGTCGACCTTGGGTGTGTCTCAACATGGAGTATACCCTTTATGATATCAACCATCAGAATTTGGTGGTACCCTATATCATATCGTTGTTATATCCCCATATACAATAGCTGGTCAAACGGCCCTATATATTCCGCATTATGTCTGACATCTCCCAGAATTTCCCAGGTTGACGTGCCCCTGTGGCGCCCGCTGCCTGCGTCGTCTGCAGTGGTTCGGAGGGAACGGCTGGTGCGTGAAGCGCGCCTGCATTCCTTGCCGCTGAGCAAATTTTCAACGATCAACAGGGTCACACTAAGCAAAGATAATTCGATGGTGCCCCATGTCCCAAGATTTAGTTTGGCGGATGTGATGAGGTTGTTTTTTTTTTTTGGTTGTAAAGTGGTGGGACATGGCCCGACATTTGTAAAGCTGCAAGTTCTGCGCTGCGGCCGTTGTGCTCTAAATAACACCAGAGAGGAAGAAACAGAACACACTGGCTACAACGGCGGCACGCCGTCACGCATGAAGCGTGCGCGAAAGGAGTAGGTTTGCCATTGGCCCCTGCCAAGCACGAAGTCTGGCAGGAGCAGTATAGGGCGCAACAGAAAAGCTGAACAGTTGATGGCACCGCTTGGGGCATAGACTCAAGTTGAGTGGCAGTTTTGCACGGCTTTTGTGCAACTTTCTGGGAAGTAGATGGTACAAGATCCCACACCTTTTGCTCAAGAAACTCCACTACCATCTAATTTCCTGACTGGTGTACCTATAGAACTGCGCCTGGCCACCGAAACGCTGGCCCCTTGAGAGGATTCCAGCAGACCCAAACGCCTGGCCACGTGGGTGTGAAAGGGGCCGCACGGCCGATCTTCCCCTGTTGGGTGAAGTGTTTTTAGTAAAGCCCCAGTTGGAGGATGGGAAAGGTACAACCTATTTCTGATAAAGCCGGGTATGGTTGATCATTGGGTTTACCGCATTTATAGCATGAGCGCAAGTTCAGTTGTAAGTAGATGGCCTTCGCCATGCCATGTCATTCCTCAGATGTCTTCTATTTTATATACATATTCGTGCATTCATTCATATCAATCAAAATCGGGTCATTATAAATCGATCAAGATAAATGGCACACAGTTCATATATAGTTCATATATAGTTCATATATATACACATGTTCATATGATATATATATGAGTCATATAATATATATATATGATACTGTATATATTGATTCGATTAATAACCCTATCAGATCAATAATATACAGTTGTATACTTGGTGCAAGAATCTTCATATCACCAGTAGCCCAGGTAGCCCCTCCGGGACGTAACGGTGAAGCGTTGGCCACCGTGGGAGTTGCTTGGATATCACTGGATTGGGTTTCCCGTAATTTCTTCCTTAAACATCCTTAAAGTTTAACTAGTCCATTGAGGATATCAAACTTTGCAATGGACAATTCCCCATTTATAGATGAATATATATATATATATATATATAATATATATATATAGATGAATTTCCCCATTAACACCTACATTTTGTTTGGGGATTTGCAATTGCCATGTTTGATTACCGGAGGATAACTAAAAGACTGGACTTGAAAAGAAAAGGATGGATTTACCAAAATGTCATGGCAATTTCAACTGGGAAAATGATGACAAAGATATCGCTTTTCGGGGTAGATACACCGTTCCTCCATAAAACCTGATGAGTTTTAAAGTATACGGATCCTAGACTTGGGGGAGCACGCATCCATCTACCGGCTATTTTGCTGTGAGGAACAGGTTATATACTTTATCCAATGGTATCTTGAGGTGAATCTGGATCAGAAGGCATGCAGATTTGACAATTGAGCCTTTGACCTTAGGTCACCCTATGTTGTGATGTATCGAACTGATACTTTGAGGTTTGTGTTTACATACTATTGGCTGTGCATCCCGAAAAAAGTCCCGAGTCAATCATCATTCTGACCAGACTTTTGTGGGAATCCCTATGAAAATTGAGCCTCTGTATAGGGATTATTCACTGCTTAAGCATGTTCTGTGGTGATTTAGCACATCTATTGCGGTGATTTAGCATATCTATGGGAAATCACAAAAGAGGTAACTCATCTGTAACTGCAAATGCTATATTTTCGTCCATTTTCCATAAGCTACATAAGCTACTCTGTGGCAGGTCTTCACCACATTGGCAGGGCTGATCGGCAACATGGCAGGGAAACCCGGGGTCGCATCACCTGGGATCAATCAAGGACGGGGATTTGACAGAGACGCAGGGAGGACAAGTTTTGGCCATCAATATCAATCATATACCATCTGGTAATTTAACATAGCTATTGAAAATGGCCCAGTCGAAATAGTGGATTTACCTATTAAACATGGTGATTTTCTATAGCTATGTAAACGTTTACCAGAGGGTACCTTCAGTCCTCCTTCAGTAGCCATTTCAGTACTCTCCAACCATCAATTTCGCGCATGCCACAGGTTTGACCATGTTTGACCATGTTTGACCATGTTTGACCATGTTTGACCATCAGTATCGGAAACGTTTTGCTAGTGACCAACCACCCTTGCTGTTCACCTGGACACCTTGAAACCGCAGTTTGTGGCGACCTTGAACCCCCCGCTGCTGCGTTCGGGGCTGCCGAATCCCCTTTGGGCCCGGCTCCCAGAGGATCTCGCCCTGAATCCAAGGCAGATTTGTTGAAAGTAAACCCACAGGTGAAGTTCGGGGTAGGTTTTCATGGTTTCTATTCTTGCCAGTTTGAAGAGCAAAAAAAAAATCGTACCCTGAAAAAGGTGCTTATTGAAGGCATCTTTTTCCATGGTGACTTAGATTGGCCACACAAAGCCCACGAAATCCACCAGAAGACGGTCGACTTTGATATTCATGTGGGTCCTCAGATTTTTTAGGAGCCTCATTTAGATATTTATGATGATATATGGGGTGTTCTTTAATAAATGAGGATACCCCTTTATCGCTGGATGGTTTATCATGGAAAATCCTCTGAAAATAGATGATAACTGGGGGTACCAATGGGTACCATCTAGGAAGACATCCAACAAGTGTCCAAATCCGAGGACATCTGGGAGAACTGCCCAGAATCGTTCCCGCAGCACAGGTCTACTACCCTGGTTGTGCTTTTCTGGTCCTGCTTGTCGTCTCCCTCAGGGAAGATGATCAGGGGGGGTCCCAAAGATGGCGTGAATTGTGGAGTTGTTTGGGGCTCCCGAGAGTTTATTTATCAGTTTTCTTGATTGCTTAATAAGTCAAACAAGTGTATTCCGGATGTTTTAAGAAATAGCCATGAAACTCAGAACTGGTGGTGACATCTTTTTACCGTATCTTTAATCAAGATAATTCAAGAATGATGAAGCCACGACCAGGATTTAGCAAAAAGTTTATGGACGATCTGGCAGAAAGCCCCCTATCTACAGGAGATATGGCAGAGCATCTCCCTACCCTGGATGTTTTCCATACAACCTCAGTGGGAGTCCTCCCCCTGTTGCAGTGATCTTCAACTTATTAAACCATGTTTTGAGCCAGCTTGGAATAGTTTGGGAAACATCCTGGTAGGCTCTGCCCCGGGGACACAGGGACCAGGGATCCATACCGGCCATAAAAATCCATACCAAGTTGGTGAAAATTCTCCCAGGCCATCCTGCCGTTGTTGGGAACTCCTCGTGGTGGCTGGGGCGTCTTGGCAGCGACTTGAAGCGACTGGGTCGACTGACATCTGTCATATCATGTCAATCTTTTTGCGTGTCAACAAGTTTCAATGGTTTACATTAATTTTTGCATATCCAAGAAAGACACCAGTGGACTTACCCTCCGGTGTCCTCAAACGTCGTGGCTAGCTGGGAACTCCCGCAACTAAATGGAGCTTTATAGCTGGGAAATCATCGACTATGGTTGATTTTCATTGATTTTTCAAATATATAGCCATGTCCATGTCTGATTACCGGAGGAATACCCCCATACCATCACCATTCTTGATGGTTAATCTCCATAAAATATCCATATATCTCATATAATCCAAACACAATCCCCATATAATCCCCATGTATTTCCGGATTTGCCATAAGTTCTTTCCCGTTGCGTTGCGCCACTTTTCCCGTGGCCCGCCTGAGCGGCAGGTGCTGCTACTGGAAAGGTCGGAGATCAGGCACACATAGGGACATCTGCATAGGCTCAGGACTTTGTTTATTGCTGAAGTAGTATTTGCATGTATTTACTATATTATACTACTAAATATGAGAATATATGTGAGTCAATTGACCTATGCTTCAGATTAAATTTGTGAAACCATTTGTTCTATACTGATCTATACAGTATATTTTATTGTATTTTTAATCGAACCGTACCGCGAAGATAAACAATGATGCTGCCGAGACTGAACCAAATTCGCTCATGCTCTAGCAAACGAGCAAGTGTATCTGCAAAAAAATGGGTATATAAACCCACTGTAGGGTACTCATATCAATTTTTGCTGATCTTCTAACACTGGCTCTCTCTCTCTCTCTACAATAGACATATAATTAATATATATATATAGCAATATATATATATATCATTATACATGTGTGTGTGTGTCATAGATGACAATCTGCCTAACATCTTGGGGAGCTGCTCAGATCATGGCCATTAGCTGGGCTGATGGCGCTCTACAGCGCTGGTACTACTTCGCCATGAGGCCGGAGGGACGTTTGGGGTTTGGGATCTGAAGAGGCCCTCTGCTCAGCTTGGACGGATGCGTCCGCTGCTTGTGAGTGAGTGATTTCAGATGTTTTTCGATGTTTGAACAGTGAACAAGATGATTTAATAAGATAATTTAAACTACATGGCGGAAGAAACATAACATGAATAAACCATGAACGGCATAGCAGTTCCAGAGGCACGGTCAAACGGTGGGGGTCTGGAACGAAGGCACATGGGGTTCAAACAGCAACAATGGAAGAAGAACCAACAAAACGGGTCTGCAACCTATCAACATGACATGCAAGATAGAGGAATTCTAATTCAGCATCTTTCATCATTCATCTTCATATATTTTGATCACTTTGGAATATGTTCGATGTATACATAATTATCATCTGCCATTGTTTCAGTGAAGTCTTGCAGGCAAAGAAGTTTCAGAATGGCCGAAGGTACCAGCTTGATGCTTGGCAGGTGCAGCCTGTTGTCCTCAAATCTCATTGGCTGAAGGCGATCCAACCTCCCTTTTTTCACAGCCTTTCTGGGCAAACAATGGCAACCCAGAATAAATATCCCCGGGTAAATCTTGATAGCAATTTAATGCAATTTAGCACCATTTTTGGATTTTTTTTGGGTAACCCAATTGATCGACAGAGGTCGTTCATCCAAAGTTGACATTCATGGCATCAATGGATAAGAATTTAACGGATAACTTAGAAGATATCCTGAACCATCCCAAGCTCGTCAGTTGACAGAGCGAATTTGAAAGCTCGCATATTTCCCACTTGAAATTTTGATCTGTCATCAGTTTCATCACTTTCACATTTTCTTCAGCCATTTCATGCGCTTTGTGAGACTTGATATCCTCATTAAAATCCCCAATATCCAACAGCCGTTGTTCTTGACCAGGGGGAAACCCTTGATGCTGCATGGTCCAAGGTTGAAGTGTTTTGGGGCTTTGAGTGGCTAATACTCGAGCCTGATGATGGTTGGCTGATTGCTACTGCTAATTGATATGGTTGATTCTGAGTTGATCGTTGGTTGACTCGTAGGTTGTCGGTTGATTTTCCAAACACTTCTAAACTTATCTCCAGGATTAAAGGTACACTGTCTCGCAATCTAGTACATTTTGGATCTTCCTCTCTTTACTGTAAATGATGCTGCTATTCGAAATGGTAGTTTTTTATTCCTCTCCTGGGTTACCCAGAGGGCTAAGTTTGGGTTCTATGACTGTTTTCGTTGGTTGCATGGCACCCCCACCTACAATTGGCTGGTTCACTCCTTCTTATTGGTCAATTCCCCATTGTTGGCCTGAGCCCCTTCGAATTACATAGCTATCAACTCAATGGTTGCAAACGTTTTGCAGGCCGTTTGCCCCCGTTTTATCCGGAGAAACTCCATTTTTTGGTGGGTTTTTACCTGTTTTTACCATGGTTCCCCCATGGTTCCCCTCGGGTAATCAAGCGTGCCCTGCTGGAAACTTCCCCGTTGAGTTCGGGAATGTTCCAGCTTGCCATGTTGGATCATTGCCTGGATATATATATATATCTCCAGAGCAATGTCCAGATAGTTTCAATGTATTTAGATTCTAGTTTTTACCCATATCCAGATAATCTGGATGCTAATCCCTCAACATCATATTTATATTATAACCATTGTATAGGCATAACACTCCATAACATATTCCATAACAGGATATATCAGGATAGTAACCATGATATCAGGAGATGTCCTTATGTTAACCAATGATATATCTCCATATAATTTCCATCACGAAGCCCCATAGAAACCGAGGGGATTGAAACCCAGGAAGTCCTTCGTCAGCGGTCACGAACCCCACGAGTTCACCGAGAGGGATGCCTTTCTGCCGGAGGTGAGGGTATGGGACAAAATGAGGATGGGTCAAAAGCGGATTTTAATGGGATCTATAAATAGAATTTCTAAGATGATTTAAGCAAAGGTAGGGGTTCTATGTTTTTTTTTACTATCCCCTGACCTTCCTCCACAACGTTTAACTGTGGGGTTACTAACCACAACGTTAAACCTTGTCTTTAGATGACTGCAGAAAATCAGTTCTATCTAGCCACAAACTGTTTCACATCCAAAGAGTGGACTAACATGGACTAACCGTGTTGGCTCAGTCCCAAAGCAGTTTGGGCAGAAATATTGCTATGAAGAGTGGGTGGAAAAGCGGTATAAGAGGAAGAACGCGAATCTGCCCAGAGGTCAGATCCATTTGCAAATGGCAAAATCTGAAGCATTCTTTTTCTAAACGATTTGTTTGGTCCATTTTGAAGTGTGAAAAGTGCGTGAAAATAACGTGAAAAGT
>Ga0126342_10015839_pt1 | contig 13181 bp, 7 predicted proteins | sample Cyp1metagenome_FD_92528 | JGI IMG/M metagenome (GOLD analysis project Ga0126342, IMG submission 92528) | Coral microbial communities from Lord Howe Island, Old Settlement Bay, Australia - Cyphastrea 1 metagenome | ecosystem: Host-associated > Invertebrates > Cnidaria > Coral ... | reverse complement strand
GGGGTGCTCATGGCTCCATCAAAGAAAAATCATGACACATCAAATCCAGGCCTCATCATGCATGATTCATGATTATTATTATTATCATTATCATTATTATTATTATAATATATATATATATATTTAAAAAATAAAAAACATACGTGTGATTATCGTAGCTCTTAATTGGCAAGTTTGGTAAGAGGAACCATGGCCGAAAACTGCTCTAAGGCAGGGGCCAACTTTTCATGGCCACCTTGTCCTGCGCTGGCTACAGGCAGCCCATGGCAGCCCGTCAAACGCAGAATCAGCGCGGACATGGCAAAGTTCACAGTTTTTTGGTCAACGTTGAGATGCCAAATGTGTTGAATGGACATAGAATGACATAGAAACAGCATGAAACAGCTTCAATTTTGTTGGGACTCATTTTGGTAGACCATGATATCCCGGCAGTAGGAATTTCACCTGAGATGTGTTAGCCAAATCATGCCAAATCACTGGAACCCAGGTCACAAATGGTCACAACGACCGCAACTAAGAAATAGTCAAGTGGATTTTTGGATTCAATTCAATATATTCAATGGGGATTCATCATCCCAGCTCAGAATTGAAAACACATTAGCATACATTAGCAACATTTTGCAACATTTAGCAACCATCAACTTCCCCCTACCAAACAACATTTTGTTCACCCGTGCCCCATCCCCAGTCCACTACTGACCTGACTGCCCTCCACCACTTCGTAGGGCTGTTTGGCTTCTACGATGAGAGCCTGCGTTGACTTCATGTGGCTTGCAACGGCCCGACTGTTGTTCACTATGTTCAGGTATTGGGGGTGATTGGTTGTTGCTTGTTGGCGGTTGCTGGTTGGTTGCGGGTGATTGGTTGGTAGTTCTTGGTTGTTGGTGGTTGGTTGTTGTGTCTCACTTTCTTGAAATCAGCAAGCCGTAGCTGTTGCATGTTGTTGCGACATCGCCTCGGCCATTGAGGATGTTGTTGGCGATGCCGGGAGCATCTGCAGGTGGCATTCAACTTTTCCAAGACTGCCGAAACTAGACTAGCCATCTTGGCACGGCATGTCATAGACATCTGATCTTCATTCCCTTTACATCTCTTTACCACTCTTTACCCTAATTCCGGAGAGAAACTCTCGGGGGGCTTTGGGGATCTAACCAACAGGCTGGGACCGGCACTCACAGAAAGGCGGCTTGTCGAGGCCACTGGCACCGAACCTACAAAATCTTCAAGGATCCCCGAAGCCAGAGATTCGGGCCGTGCTTGGTGTCATCCAAAGTGTCTTAGCATACCCTATGGGACAAGAATGGGAAGCCAAATAAAATAATGTGGGCAGATAGTCTCCCATAGTTCCAGCATGTTCCAGCCAATCAGATCAGTGACTACAGGCAATATCCAAGCACCAGGCCGCTCAGTGTCTGAACATCTGGCCGCACCTGTTCGCACACAGCGGCTGTCCGTGGAGCTGCCTCTTCGTAGCTCACATCGCTCGGTCAGCGGCTGGGATTCCAAAGGGCTCTCGCCCCGCCGACCTGCGAACCAAAATATCTCACCGCATCAACCTTTGCGACAAGATCACACACAAGAACAGTAACCGATGTTCTCACCTCATCATGAACTTGCTGCTTGATCCCCAGCATTGAACTATAACCGGCCTGCACGAAGAAAAAGGCTGGTGGAACCACCTGCGGGAGCCGATGAAAATCAGGATTCAAATCACGCGCAGCTCCCATCCGGATCCGAGGATTCCAGGCCCCTTGGAACACCCCTTGGAACACCAAAATAGATTGAACATCTTTGAACAGTTGAAACATGTTGAAACATGTTGAAACATGTTGAAACGTGTTGAAAAGGTCAAAATCCTCGGTCCGCCGGGACCTGTTTGGAATCGCAAAGCTGGGCTTTCGCTCTGGCCTCAAAGCGTTGAAGCACAGCATTGGCTCAGGGGATCCTTTTTGAGAAGAGGACAAGCACCTGGAAATGCTGGAAGTTGACCATTGATGACCATTGTATTTCGGCCTGGTGGCCATAGATCCTCTCCTTGAAACAACCTTCGCAACCTATTTTCCACAAGCCATTGAAATCCAGCAGGGTCACACTTGGTCCATTCTCCAGGCCTGCATGTATGCTGGTGGTTTCCAGCCGTCGCGGAGCCGGTTCACCACCTGGCTCCGTCATGCGATGCCTAGCACTAGCCGCAACCCGAGCGATATCCCTAGCCTTGCAGAGAAAAAACATCTCGAGTGGAATGTCAAAGCACTCAGGAATCCATGAATTCATCAACAAAGACCAACAAAGATCAACAGAGTAATTCATGAGTACATAAACCAATAGTAAACCAACCATTCATCCATTATGCCTTATTCACTCCTAGGCTGTTTTCTATTGGGGGGTATCAGTGAAGTATCAGATGTATCAGTGAAGTAGCAGCAGATACCCTCCCGGACACGGCCTCGCTGGCGCAGGACGGGGACGGAGACCTCCGGGATCTCTGGGACCTCTGGGCTGTCGCGGCTGTCGCCGGGCCAACCCCTGCTCCAACCTGGCACCGTTGCAGCTTAGGAAATGGTTGGGTAATGGTTATGTATATGGCAATGACAGCTGTCTGTCTCCAGAACCATAACTGGTTGGTGGTGTCAACCCCTCTGAAAAACACTATATAGTCAGTTGGGGTTACTACTCCCAATATATGGGAAAATAAAAATGTTCCAAACCACCAACCAGATAAAGCTATGGCAATGGCTGTAGTAGCAATCGATTTTATTGAATATCGTAATTTTAAAAATACAGTACAGAAGAAGAAGGAGGATAAGAAGAAGGGACATAAGTACCTATACCGTCCATACAGAAATCACAGAAAGCATCATCAATGAATGTATTGTATGATTGATCGGGGGGCGATCGTTGATACGATGAGCGAATATGCTTGAGTGCCATTCGGACCTGGATATTCACTCAAAATCCAGAAAGGACAGGAAGGTTTTGAGGGACCCTAAGATCAAGACTGTTCGATTCTGATTTTGATCTGCCTCTCGCTGACTTCCCCCTTGCCAAAACATGGCATGTTCACCTGCGGATGAATACCTCAGCCACGGGTCGAGAACACCGCCCCGGCTGGGGCAAAGAGTCAGGCTGTTCACATCCGTGGATCATCACTGCAGCACGGAAGATCTGCAACAGCCTACCATTTTTCCTCCCTCCGGGGTCAGCAGTGACTAGTGCAAGTGAAGCCTCCTAGCACGGATGCCTGAGCTATGTAAGTAGGATGGGATTGACTCGATTCAATCAACAGTGCAGTTTGACCTTCAATTCTATTATAAACATCTCTCTCTCTCTCTTTTTCTCCCTAGTCCACATGATTCGCATGCCACGCACTCTGGGTTGCAAGACGTTTCCCATCGGAATATCCTCCAGTTGTACATCAAATTCCTTATAGGGAAAAGAGAAACTCTTCTGCTTGGCAGTTTCAATCCTGTCCGCCAAAAAACAGTCAAACACCGTCAATCATGATAGCAAGGGATCATCATTCTTACCTGATGGAACATCCACAACAATATCAACAATACCTCAAAAGGGCCTAATTTCAAAAACATCAACCTGCAACAGCAACATGATTGAAACATGATTGAAACCACCAGTTCCACTTTTATCTTGGCATCTCTTCGATTATCTTCGACTCCAAGGGCTTCGCCTTTCTCGGGCGGTCCACCGAGCCGGGCTCAGAGCTGTTCCGTTTTGGCCCGCTGCAGCCCGGGACGGGCCACCTCTGCGTCAGCGTCCACCGAGCCTGCGAAAGGATCGCTTTTTCGTGCTGAATTCACGTAAATCAAACGTAATGCGTGTAATTGGTGAAATATGTTCCGATCTTTTCTGATGTTTTTTCGGTACTATGAGATTGTTTGGACGAGATTTTGTAAACAGTGGATTGTTGTTCTATCTGTTTCTACGCCTGTTGTGAATTATTATGACACTCTAGATAATATAGAGTTCCTGTCCAAAAACGGACCCTGAAAAGGCGAAGGTTGGAGTTCAAAAATAATTTGGCTGTTGTGATCAAATGTGTTTGGTTTCCTCGGCCTAAATCACCACCAAAATCCGATGGCATACTGAAAATCACAAACATCTGTGGCTTGTTGTGGTGGATCTTATGTGTCCATATGTGTCCCCAATTTGGGACAAGATGAACGAGTCTGGACTTCTCACGCATTCGTGAACATCGCCTTCGGTGGTGGCGGCTCGACGGATGCCTCCAGCTTCTCGCGGACTTGTCCAACCTGGCAATCACAGCGGCATGCCAGCTGACACATGCTGACATGCCATTGCCAACTGCCAGACAAAGTGATGATTCACAGAGGCCTGTTTTTGCCCGAAGGATTTCCGGCCAATGTTTCTATAGAATTCATTAGAAGTCTATAGGCTCAAGAGTCTCTGGAAACCTTGAGTCACAATGTTGTGCCTTTCCGTGTATCAAAGGGTTCAGGGGCCAGATGACCTAGAGACCTAGCTGTGAACAGTCACCAGACCAGCACCTTGTCGTGGACTGTCTCGTGGCGATCTTGCGACCTGATTGCCCATGGCCATCTCCAATCCTACTCATCAGCCCATATCAGCCCCTCCCAGATCGGGAAGATGCACAGCCTTGGTTCCTTAAAAAATCATGGAACGTGGAGACCTTGACGCCCTGAAGCAACTTCGGAACTGCTTGGACATGTCATTGAAACTCAGCAACAGTGCTTTACACACCATCTTTTTCATTGTTTTCACCCAGCTCCTACGGAAAAAATCCAACAACTGCCCGTGGGTAAGAAACCATGTACCTCCAAATTACCTCCAAATATGCCAAATCTCTCCAAATTCACCAAGATATCCAAGATCCATCCCCCACGCCCATGGGCCCATCCCCCATCCAAGCCACATCCAGCGCCTCCAACATCTTCGACTCGCGCCTCGCCCCGGCCGCAGCCGGCAGCACCGTCACTGGGCCCTTCGAGGCCTTCGGGCTCTTCGAGGCCGCGGCCGCGGCACCGCTGAAGTCCTTGGGTTTGAAGCAGGGCGCCTCCCAGCCCGGGGGCGCGACGGCCATGTGGTTGGCGTGCTTCACGTCCTCCAACCAGCCTGACCATGGAAGAGCTGTTCTGTATTCTGTCCGAGGTTGGACATGGTGGAACATGGTGGAACATTGTGGAACGGCAAAAAGAAGTTTAGTCTTGGAAGATGATCTTTGCAGTTATCAATTTTGCGAAACAGATCGAACAATCCATGTTTGCATTCAGGATGTAGCATGAAAATCCATTTCGCATCTGTTGGCGGTCTTCACCCCCAGCCTGAAATCAACTCATCGATTGGCAACTTGGCCGATTCTGCACCCGCCCCAAAAGGCGTGGACACACAGAAGCCTGCTGTCACCGGCAGATCTGGACCCTCTGGACCAGACCGTGGTTTCGGCGTGTATTTCACAATGTCCGCACCAGCCTGTTTCACCGTTTCACTTCCCCAGCAGGTGGTGTTTTTGGATGCAGCAATTGCATTGTTATAATTTTGACGCAACCCCTTCAGCCTTCTAGCCCACCCAGACCCAATTTCTGTCCTATCTCCAGAAATGCTTGGTAGAGAACAGGAGCAAAGAAGCATTTCCTGGGCCCGCGGCATGGTGAACCGTGGTTCCACAGCAGCAAGGCAAGCATGTTCAAAAAGAGCAACTCTATATGATCTCTGTGTCACATGTTCGTACTGTATATAGCGCATTATAGCGCCATGGATCCCCAAAAACCATCACCTCAAAATTGTTCAAGCTTCGCGAGTTCCAGAACAGTCTCCAATTCAACAGGACTGACACAGAACATCCGGCCCAAGCGTCAACCCTTGGATGATCAACACCTGCACATCGGTGTCTGCGGAGTGATTGGGCTGCGGCTCGACCTTGCTAGGCACCCCTTACCGCTGGTTGAACGGTTGAACGGTTGAACCTTTGCGTCAAAATCGTCAAAATGTAGAATCTGCATGATTCTGCTGCACCAAGATCCAAGGGGCCCCATAGAGTGTCAGCCGCGGGTCAATGTGTACGAGGATGGAGCCCAAACAGCTTCCTGCCACAATGGCAAAGGCATTAGTACAATGGCAATGGCATGGTTCATTGGAACTGCGCAAGAATGAGGTGTTTTCATGACCGCATCAATATCATGAACATCCCGGAAATGAATGGACAATATGGAAATGAGATGAACGATGAAGAATGAAGAGTTCGTTCGGACATTCGTCTGCCGAAAAGTTTGGAAGCATGTGGTTTTGATCGGAAGATGGGCTCGACAAATGGATGCGGCAACTCCACCGGGCCCAAGGCCATTGCGCCGCGGCCACGCCTACAGTAAGGCCCATGCTGGTAGCGCAGAGTATGTTACCTTGGCAGTTGAACAAAAGCAGATGTGCTAAATCAATCTAAATCATCCAATCATGTCAAATCGGACAACGAGTGACCGTGCGTAAAATAACATTGATGTATCGATAAATAGGTAGGATATGGAAATTCAGCCTTGTACCTGGGACTTCACTGTGCAATCCATGCACCCCATGTGTTTTCTGACAAACCCATCAGCTACCATGGCTAGAAATTGATGTGATTGAAGCTGTTGATGGCTTAACCGCAAAAGTACTGCTTGAATACCCCAAGAAGATCCAAGAAGGTGATCAAGTATGTCGACATGGAATGCCCTCACAACATTTGTCAACCGTCCCTGCTAATGCCGACCGGCTACTCACGTGGACCACAGCCGCCAGCGTATGTGTGTAGACATAGGGTACTTGAACCTCTCCTTGGCAGATCGGTACCGGTGCCTCCAACTTTCTGCCCTCCCACAAAAATCTCCAAAAAAACGATCAAAACCCAATGGTATCAAAACAAAGGGGTATCAAAACATATTAAGCCAAATAGTTCACGACCAAAAATGAGCTACCGGGGCCTTAAAATCCTTTAAACGTTCGCATCGCGAGATTAAAATGATTGAAATTTATAAAATATTATAAAATATCCTCAGCTGAAATGCGACCCAAGGATCTCACTGCGCGGATTTGCTTCATGGAATCTTGGGCGGACCTAAGCTGCACACTGCACAATGTGCACATCATACATCCCGCATTTGAGACTGTGGCTTCCCCATGCTTCCCCCATCTTTCCCCCAACCCCTGCTGGGAGGCAAAAAAACGCAACCCCAGTGGCTTCACGATCTGCAACAGCCGGCCGTAGATCGGACTCGCCATGGGCGGAATCCTTGGCTTTGACATAACGAGCTGCTGGGATGGCAAGGAGGGGTCATGCAGCGAAGTGACCAGGAAATTAAATGTTGGGGGATAAACGTCGGAAATGTTGGAGAAAAACCAGGAAATGTACTATGTAAACTGGGGAAGTCATAAGTGACAGTTTCATGAGAATGGGTCAAATCATGTCAAATCCCAGTCTTCTGTCACTAGCTGGGAGTTATGGAGATTCACCTGCCAGGTTGCTCTCCCTCTTGCGCCAGCGATCCCAAGAAGGAGGCCACCCAAACCCAGATCTGAATCGCAGGGTCCGCCATCTTTTTCAGGTCCTACATCTGGACCCGGTTGGAGGATCCAAGGTTTCTCCTCCTTGGATTGTTAGATCATCTCCATGACGATATTCGACAGTGGCGATGTATATCATGGATATCATGGGTTTCGATGGCGATATCACCCACATTTTGTGGGATATAACCGGAATTGTGCGGAATAAGCCCCATCAAACGCTATAGCAAAACATGGGTCATAGATGGTCCTTGCAATGGAAAGTCTGAGAAGCTCCGATCATGGGAACCAACCGGGGACCAACCTTCCTTCATCGGGTGATAGTTCAGCAGGGTGTGTACTGTAAGTATACTATGCCATGCCATGACCTGGTAATGAGACTGTCGCTGAAGTCTCAATCCTCCTACAATCATCAACCCGCTTGCTGTCAGCTCATAAAGCTGATGATGTCATTGCGGCGGTACAACATGGTACATCCGTAGATCTCACATACTGTGAAAGCCCCGGGGGCCTTTTGGGCAGGAATGCCCCCTTGAGACCAATTTACCCCTCCAGAGTCCGGTCCTCGAGCTCGCTTTCCTCAGCTGAAGGTCATCACTGCGTCAGGATAAGACAGGATTGGTGAGCTTGGCTAACGTAAGTTTCAGATGCTGCTCTTCTGTTTCAGGAGCATACTCCAAAAATCTCCCAGTCCTGGGGGCACAGTTCCAGTTACTAAGCGGGTATACAGCCACAAATTTCGGGGTGATGTCCCAAGCTGTGGTAAAATCACCCTAGTTATACAATGTTATACCTTTGTTCTACCCATCAAAATCAGCCCAACTGCAGCCCCCTGAGTTGGAAATATCTCCATCAGAAATGTCAAGGCTCGGTCACATGCAACAAAGGGTCCTTCAACTCCTGGATCCTGGGTTCGGCGTTGTGTTAGGACATAGGACATTTTTTGGGGGGAACCTCGGGTAGTCTAACATAGCTATATATTGAAATTGCCCATTTATGCATTCAAAGGTGATTTTCCAAATTGCCAAACAAATGCCATTGTTTTTCTGTTAGCATGTTTTTGTATGACAAATTGTCGTAAAATGCTCATATGTCTATTTAATTCTATTTAATCCTATTTAATCCATTTATTGATCAAATCGACTCCAAAATTGCGGATACTTTGTATTCAGCTACATTCGCATTAGTTTTTAGGATGTTGGCGGGTCCATTGCAACCCCTGGGCGGAAAGGCCCATTGGATCCATTGGTTCACCGAGAAGCCGATCCCAAATTTCAGGCCGAAGACCTGCCTTTCGATCTTCACCTGAGCTGAACCCTCAGACTCAAGCACCATCTGCTATGTGGCTATGTGGTTCATAGCAATCATGACAATCATACTCTCATCTCATAGTAGTCGTAATAAGCAGAAAAAGAAGAGAAAGAAGAAGAAGCAGAAGCAGTAGAGGTGGAAGAAGAAAAGAAGAAGGAGGCTAAAAGAAGAACAAATAATACTGATCATCCTCGGCAGCATGGGATAGCATCGGCGTCAACTTGCGGCCAGGAACGCATGGTGTGATCCAGCAGCCATGCCTTGGATCGGAAGGTATTTTGCCAGCGGGATCCACCCCAGATCCACCCCAAAAGAACATCAAAGAACTATAGATGGAATCGTCTATAGAAAAAACACATCATTCTATCGTCCAATTTTTGGAGGAGCTATATTTTTTATATAGGTATTTTGAGTTGTTATTTTTTTTCTAACTGTCCGTGCAGCATGCAGGGCCAAGGAGCCTCCCTGCAGGCCGAATGGGCATCGGCTACCAAAAATTACGAAGGACAAAATAAAGCCACCGGCACTCATATTCGCCCATGTTCCCAGCCATGAAAAAAAAAGGTCCACGGTGCCGAGAGTAAGCCATACCTCACCGGGCGGTCGATCTTGGCGATGCTCACCCCCAAGGCGTGCAGCCTGCGCTGGATCCGGCCAACCCAAGATTTTACGCGTTCAGCCAATAAATCGAAATTTAACCCAAGAACTGGAGATTTCAGCATCAAAAATGGAGATGTCATTTTCAAACATGGAGAGTTTGCCAGCACAAATTTGGATGATATTGGGTTTAAGTAGCAAATTCGTTGGATCTTAGCAGCGAGGATTGGATTTGCCCTCCGGTGATCAAACATCAATTGAAAATCGAGATTTCCCATATACCCATTCTGGAGTAATTGTGACGTGAAATCGGACAAACACAATGATCAATTGGTAAAAGTGATCCAAGATGATCCAAGCTGAAAGTGAAAAATATTCCATGATATTGCATCTGCCCTGGAATGATGATAGAAATAGAAAAGTTGAATGGTAGGAATGCACATTTGAAACGCAGGAAGTTCTACATCAACAAACAGAGCCAGCATCTAATGCCACCCCCCCACGGCTTGCAACCCAGCGGCTGCATCTGCAGGGCACGAATTGCCTGCGAGTTTGAAGGGGTGGACAAAATTACACCAATGTACCACATACAAGCAACAGTAGCTATGGAACAATAACAGATGAAATTTGATATGATCGCAAGTGCAGCAGCAGGACCTTCTATATAGATCGATATACAGGACCTCACAAGATCTTCATACAAGAACTTCCTATGAACATCCCAAAAGAACTTTCATACAAGCACCAGCACATGGCATCTTCAAGAACTGAACACAAGGACCTCAAAAAGAAAATTTCCACAGGATCTCCCAAAGATCTTCTCACAAGGACTTGCACGAGATCGCGTAGGGACTCCTTCAAAGGATTTCACCAGGATCTTTAAAGCTTCTCCCAAGGAATCGTAAAAAGATCGCAGGGACTCAAAGGATCTCTTCGCCAGGATCTCCAAGAATCAGCTAAAATGAGCACTGCGCCAGAACCAGGGCAATCCCACACGCGCAAAGCACCGAGAGGGTCGTGCGAGTGATATCAAAATGCACACCGCGCCACAACAAGAGTGATCTGACACGCACGAAGTGCCGAAAGGGTTGCGCGAGCGATATCAAAATTCGCACCGGGCGATTCAACAAGCACAAGGCACAAAGTCACGAGAGGGTTGTGCGAGCACATGTTGAAGTTTTTCACAAAACATTGCGCACCACGGAAAATGACGAAAAATGAACATTGAAAAAGTCAAAAGCTATGTTTACATGTTTAATTATGTTTACCATTATTTACCTAGGTCTCAACCATACATATTTTGTCGAGGTCTACAAAGTACTGCACCCCGCCACGTCAAATGAGCCAGACTCATCCGAAGTGCTCCACCTGCCACACGGACGGAATCATGACGACAGCTTCACAAAGCGAGACTTTCAACCCTTGGAAAACGTATGAAAACGTCATCCAAGTTCACCAAATACTGCGCCTGCCACCCAACATGACCTCAAAAGCACCTCTCGTTTTGACCCGCGCCTGCCTACGTTTTAGCAACGTGCACAAGTGTCACGCGTGCCACGCGGATGAAAAAGTGTCCGATGTCCTGCACCCGTCACGCCAAACGATGTTTTAGACCTCAAAATGTCCCGGATGTCCCACGCCTGCCACACAAAATGGACGCAGCTCAAAAAACGAGCACGGCGCGCTAGTAAAACGATACGTTCGAAAGAGGCAAAACTTAGCCGCACACTTTGTGTGAGGCTGCGCAGTCGAAATGCACGTGGACATCTTACAAGGGAACTTTTATGCGAGAAATTAAATTTACAACCAGCAAAAAAAACGCGCCCCAGACAGCGTACCCTGATCTAAGAATCTAACCCCGGCCCACCGTAAGAACCCCTCAGGGTGGACACAGTGTTTGGGGAAAAACGCTGTTGTTTGAACGATGGCAGCTGGAAAAATCCAGCTGCCAAGCTGGACGCGGATATAAAACCTCAAGAAATGATGTCAAAAAACGTGGAATCAGGTAAACCATGGTAAACCCATCACGGCATCAAAAATAAGAAGGATTTGTTTGACAAAACTCTCCAGATCTCTCCAGTATCCATCAGGTGGGTCCCACATGTCCCACCTTGATCCCTCGCCGTCCCTCTCCGTCCGCCTCAAATAAACCCAGAAAGGATTCGACGCAAGAAGTCCAGCGTGCCACAGAGTGGGTGATGAAAAAACCCAAGAGCAACGAAACAAAGACCTGAGATCCATCAGGTTGGTGCTGTTTGGATCGTCATCATAATAGACATGATAATTATAGATTATGGTATTGAATAATCACCATCGTCATTCTCAATGTTTCTTCAGAGGTCACTGGTAAGGCCGGGAGAAAAAAACCGGTTGAGGTCGTTTCACTTTGCCAACTCTCTGCACCATGTTCGAATTGGTTGTATGGCCTGATCATGGCATACCCCCAATTCCAATGTATTATTGATTATTGGAGCGTTTTTCCTCTTACTGTAGAATGGGGTTCCTCTCTCCCCATTTTTATTGCACCCCTTTACACAAATCAAAAGACTCCAAGTCCAATAATATCAGAGAATATTATATATATATATGCGTGTGTGTCTGTTAACTAATCATCTACCACCACTCTCAACCAAGATATAAACCAAACATATTTAACCATTCTAAACCCACCATTCCTCACACGAAGTGAATTCACACCATCCGTATCATTCGTCACATTATTTTAAAATAAGTTTCCATGAAATCCTAAATCCAAAAAACAATCATGATCATCCCATTAAATCCCATTCAAATCCCAATAGATTAACACTAAGTCACAGTCACACCCCACATGCCCGGTGCTCCCCCGGTGCTCCCCCGGTGCTCCCCCGGTGCTCCCCCGGGTGCTTCCTCGGTGCCCAGGGACGGTCATCACCGTGGTGATCTCCGAGAAGCGCAGCGGATCCACGGAGCTCGGATCCGAGACCAGGAGGAACTCCAAGGAAGCCACGAAGAGCGTCCAGGCCAGAAATCCTGAGGGTTATTCCATATATGTTCTATATATATATGTGTGTGTGTTATATGAATATGTTATGTAATGTAGATAGGTAGATAGATAGATAGCTAGATAGATAGCTAGATAGAGAGAGAGAGATAGATAAATAGATCGATAGATCGATAGATCGATAGATCGATCGATAGATCGATAGATCGATCGATAGATCGATAGATGGATAGATCGATAGATCGATCGATAGATCGATAGATAGATCGGTAGATCGATCGATAGTAGATCGATAGATCGATCGATAGATGCATAGATAGATCGATCGATCGATAGATCGACAGATCGATAGATCGATAGATAGATCGATAGATGGATAGATAGATAGATCGATCGATAGATCGATAGATAGATCGATAGATCGATAGATCGATAGATAGATAGATCGATAGATCGATAGATGGATAGATAGATCGATCGATAGATGCATAGATAGATCGATCGATCGATAGATCGACAGATCGATAGATCGATAGATAGATCGATAGATGGATAGATAGATAGATAGATCGATAGATAGATCGATAGATCGATAGATCGATAGATTGATAGATGGATAGATCGATAGATGGATAGATAGATCGATCGATAGATGCATAGATAGATCGATCGATCGATAGATCGACAGATCGATAGATCGATAGATAGATCGATAGATGGATAGATAGATAGATCGATCGATCGATAGATAGATCGATAG
>Ga0126342_10015838_pt1 | contig 13182 bp, 16 predicted proteins | sample Cyp1metagenome_FD_92528 | JGI IMG/M metagenome (GOLD analysis project Ga0126342, IMG submission 92528) | Coral microbial communities from Lord Howe Island, Old Settlement Bay, Australia - Cyphastrea 1 metagenome | ecosystem: Host-associated > Invertebrates > Cnidaria > Coral ... | reverse complement strand
GAGGTAGTATGAAATACCAGTTCGTATATTTAAATGTAGTTACCGCATGTTTAAATGAATTGGATTCCGTATGTTTAAATGGCCGGGCGGGCCAAGGAAAACCTTCCCGGAGGTAGTCTAAAATACCAGTTCGTATATTTAACAGTCCGTATATTTAAATGTAGTTACCGTAGTGTAGTGTAGTGCCTAGTGTTTTTAACATTTTGACTTCGAAATGTGCTTCGCGCCACAACGGCGTGCACTTTTCCACATCGGAACCTCCAAAAGTGGTCCGAACCCCCTGGTGTTTTGGAAATGTGCTTCGCGCCACAACGGCGTGCACTTTTCGACATCTCAACTGCCAAAAGTGGTCCGCACCCCTAGTGCTTTGTACATTTTGACGTGGAAACGTGCTTCGCGCCACAACGGCGTGCACTTTTTCAACATCTCAACTGCCAAAAGTGGTCCGCACCCCTAGTGTTTTGCACATTTTGACTTGGAAATGTGCTTCGTGCCACGACGGCGTTCACTTTTTCGACATCTCAACTTCCAAAAGTGCTCCGAACGTGGTGTGCTTTATGCATTTTGACTTGCACATGTGCTTTGCGCCACAACGGCGTGCAATTTTTCATCTCTCATCTGGCCAGCTGGCTCCGCACCCGCCGCTTTAGCGAGCCTACTTGTCGACCCTCCGGAGCCACAAATCATTGGAAAAATACCGTGTTTCGCGACTTTCCTACCTTTTCGCGCATCTGCATCTTCTTTCTTCTGACTCTTCTTTCTTCTAATCTTTCTCTTCTCTCTGCCTCTTCCCTGCTCTGCTTTTCATCTGTCCATATTGTCGGAAGTTTGACTTCTAAACTTCCTTCGATGAATAAAAAGCATAACATGATGAAGAGTGAAATCATGATTCATAGCTATTTGATACATCATAGCCTGTGATGGGGATATGTTACATGGTAAAGTAAAAACTCAGAAAATGCTCAGGCAGAAATCATTGTGTTTTCCCCTGTGATCCAGCATTTTTTCTGAGTTTTTACATAGCTATACATAGCTATGAACACATCGTGTTTTCTTCCCGGTCTCATCTGTGCAAGGCTTCGCTCGGTCTTCGCGGCCTACGCCAGCGGAGCATGGGTCGAATTGATGTCGGTTTTGTTCCCATTTTTGGATGGAAACCTCCATGGCTCGGGGATTCGACAGGGTTCAACCCATATCTTGAGCCAATCATAATGGATTATGAATGGGATATCCATGATTATCCATGAATAACCCATCTATGAATATGGGATAATCATGAATGAAATCATGATTGGATCATTGGATGATTTCATGGGGATTTTTTCATTCGAAAAAAACAAAAAAACGATGACTTCTCGGAGGTTTCGGTTGGGATTTCGTGGCGTCATTCCCTGGATTTGCTGAGTCAATGGATGGTTTTTTCGCTGATTTTCCCGGACATCCACGACGACTGGAGATCTTGGGAAGATGTTCTATGAATTTCGGGGTCCCCAAACTGGGCAAATCCACAGTTGCTCATATTTTTTTAATTATTGGGCAAATGCCATCAAATCACAGTTTTTTTTAAAAAAATAATGGGCAAATGCCATCAAATCATATCAAATATATCAAAATCATGTAACATGGCAACCGAAGATGATGCTTCACTCTCCTGGAATCTTCAGTGGGAGAAGGTTCCCCCCAGTCAGTGAACCCGTAAGGGCGGGCAGGGGTTACCCCACTGACGACTCGTTGGGGTGAAGCAACCCGCTTGTGATTTGTGTAGCCTTCCAGTTACCGTAATGAGGTAAGTAACAATTGGGTGATTTTCCCAAACATGAGTTTGGGTTGGCTAATGTTGGCTACCTCTCTGACAGGTAGATGCAAGAGGAGGGGAGGAGGGGTTATTTTCCATGGGGAACCATGACAATATTGGCTTTTGTCCGGTGTTTCCGCCCAAAAAAATTGGACGAAGAAATTTGGGTGTGTCCGACAATAGGGCAGATTCCCCAAGCATATTCAAACTGGCATAGTGTTAGCTGTGAAAAATGCGGTTCTATGGGATCCTTGCCCGGCGACAATCCCCGGTACCAACTTGTTTCACCGTTGTTCACCTTCAAGGAAACTTGGGTGGCAGAGGATTTCAGAAGGTTTAAGCATCAAAAACAAAAAACCCTGTGCAGAAAAGGTTTCATATGATTGAGTATTTGGGTGGAACACTTTGAAAACGCATGCTGCTAGATGACTCATTGTTGTGCTTTGTTGGTTGACCATTCATTTAGTCAATTCTTGCAAGAAATCACACATTCAGTCTTAAATCCAACAAGGCGGACTCTAAGCAATGACCAAGGAATTCAAATCCCTTCTCAATCAATTGTAGTTGTTCCCCTCAAACAAGCACTGGAAAATCTCTGAACATCCGGCATTTAGACCATTTAGAAATTTATACTGGTTGGTGGTTTGGAACATGTTTTTTTTCCATATATTGGGAATAATCATCCCAGCTGACTTTCATATTTTTCAGAGGGGAGGTCAACCACCAACCAGTTTAGTTTGATTTTGTTTCCCAGCTATAAGCCTCCGTTTCCGCTCCCCAAGGCGACCGGCGCCATGCGACACCGGAGCGCACGCGGCAGCGCGGGGCACGGGGGGCGGTGATCAAGGAGACAGCGCTGAACAGGAAACAGGTCAGACATCGGCTTGGGCCTGGGGCGGGGCTCAGTTACCCTTCGGCAACCAAAGATGGCTAGCTGGGAAAGTTCGAATTGTAAATGGAGGTTTTAATCTGTTTCAATAGGAAAAGTCATGTGTGAAATTGAAAGATTTGGGGCAGCTGGATGAGTACTGAGAGGTCTTACCGACAAGAGTATAGGGAATGAACATGATGTAACCATCAAAACTGGGTAGCTAGAATTTTAGCATCAAAACCAGGCAACTATTGGGATTTACACCATCAACAGCAGGGACTTAACTTACTAAAATATGGGGATACGAACCATCCTTACCTTTATTTTGAGCAACAAAGCACGGGGGCTAACCCTGCAAACCATCAAAAGTATTCAAAAGTATAGGATTGAGCATCAAACATGTAAGCAACACACATTAACAAACTTGGGGTATAGAAAAAATAACGGGATATTTGCTGGGCCAACCTTGGAACCATAATGCAAAAAACCGGGGTATCTAAGATTGGCCACGCAACGCAAAGTGGTGCCGCAGAGGGCAAGCTATTGGGGACTTTACTAATGGTGGGGGGATCAATATAATTGGATATGGGGTTAGTTGGGCAGTGCACCACAATTTTGGGGGTTGATGTCCCAAAAATTCAACTTGTCCTATCAAAAACCAATAAAAACCATGCTTTCCCAAGCGTTTGGTGTGCAGAATCCGTTCCATAGAATCAAACTTTTGAAAATGTGGCGTGTCCCAAATCACTTTGCTCCAATCCATATGTTTTCCAAATGTTCGATGTCCAGACCCCGATTTGTTCAATGAAAATCGACGAACATCGTTCTTTTTTCAATTATGTTTCCATGAAAATCAACAGCTTTTGCACATGTTTGATGTCCAAAATAAATAAAAGCACATGTCCCAACATCTTCCCTGCGGTAGTTTCTTTCATTGTTGCGAATTGGAAACAAATCACCATAATTCAACCTCCATTTTTTCGTTGCTCCCGTCGCAGCGTTTCGAACGGCCAGGTGACGACCATGTCCCTGGACTCCTTCACTGAGTTGCTGGAGCACTGCGGGATGCTTTCGGAGACCATCCACCGGGTAGCTCGGGATGGGGCCCATCGGGCATGGGCCTGAACTTGGGATTCCAACTTGGCAAAAAGGCTTGGTTTAGTCAGTTTAGTCGGTTTTTTTTCCGGGAAACCTCCAAAACCTCGAGATTTTGTTGCCGAGAACAGGTCGTAAAAAGTTGATTTGCCATCAAACAGGGCTTTTTTTATCGTCACTATTATACGAATACTCTGGAATACGAACAGGATGTGGCATTGGATTTGGGATGATTTGGGATTTTACACATGAAATATATACATGGTGTAATTTGCCCCAACAAACATGGGGTTTATACGATTACGGGTAAACTTTGTAGGTTGTGTCCACGAAAATGGTATAGGGCTGATTGTTCAGTGGGATCAATGGGTGTTTTCACAGAAATCAGTGGGGAGGACTGGAGGACTTTGTCGACATGAAACCGACCCCCACTTGCCAAGCCAGATTTGCTCTCCATGGGTCTAGTATGGTATAATGGTATAGTCATTTCCAAAGAGATAGAAAAGTCAATCCCTATAGATCCCCATAGCGATTTAATGACGGCTTACTTTTGTGTCTCCGTTCTATGTTCAGTCAAGCCCCTACAATCGCGAAATGACGAACATTGCCTTATGAGATGTTATTTAGTAACCCCAAGCATGTTTCTCCCTTTTCAATACGGGCTTTCCTATGACAACTCAAAGAACCACTCGGGCGAAACAGACGCGCAGAGGCCTGCGTCGGGCGCATCTTTCTGAATCTCTTGGAGCTGAGAAGTGGCTCGGAAAATCCAGGATTTTTCCGGTTTTCCACAAGGTGTTAACTGTGTTAACTCAATCTCCCAGAGGCGACATTCAGTACTAGTTTTGACCGTCCTGAGCATCAATGATAACTATATGTGCTATGGTCAAAAGATGGATACATATTTAATTACGTTTATAATATATATTTACATTACATACTGTATAATTATACAGTTATATACCCATATTATCCCATATTGGGGAATGGCCATCAGTCCATTAATAGGAAATTTACAATATTCACTTACCCATAAGAAGCAATTCCGTTCTTGGATGCATGAAATTACCCAGTGATGCAGTCAGTCATACACAATACATGGACCAATATGAAGCACATGGGATAGTACTGGCAATGGAAAATCAACCATGGATTAACAACTAGAGTTTTTTCTCGACCAGAAAAGTTGTATTAAACTATCCCATGGATAGTTTCTGAAAAAGATTTAATCTACAACTAAAGTATCAATATGGTTATAGACCCTTATGGAGTATCTGACTATCGGATATGACCCAACGACCCAAGCTGTTGGATCTTCCAGCCATGGCCCATGGGGCCCATGGGGCCCATGGGACCAATGATCCAAATTGTCAGACGCACCCATCTATGTCTATAATATATATATATATATATGATGATGATGATGCTGATGATGCTGATGATGATGATGATGGTGATGGTGATGATGCTGATGATGATGATGATGGTGATGGTGATGGTGAGGATGAGGATGAGGATGACGATGATGATGATGATGATGATGATCATGATGGTGATGGTGATGGTGATGATGATGATGATGATTTATGCCAATGCTCATGTATAATATATTGTATGTATACAGTATATCTGCATATATACGTATCATCTGACATTGAACTGCTAATAAGTGCCCATCAATCTTAAAATACCTCCCAAATACCAGAGCACTTTGCCAGAAGGTGTGCCATCCGAAGCTGCCAATGAGGCCAGATCCGACTCAAGGATGTAGCATGGTTGATTCCCCCCCATGGAAAGGTTGGGTGTTTACCTACCAAGATTGGATGAGGTGGGTTAATACAAATCCAAATCCAGAATAATCCAGCTGGGTCGACTAGAAATGGTGATTTAACCACCAAAGGCACTGATTAACTTTGGGTTTTATGATGCAATCAACAATGCTTCCGGCTACATACGTTTGCCAGTTTTTCCATCGGGCATTGTGTGAAAATATGGGCCTCTGAAATCCAGTGGTTAATTACTATGTTCTGACCAGTCACTAGAATTGATTACAAAATTGGGGCTTAGCCATTCAAAGATGGAGTTTCATGGACTTTCCTGCTAATTGTTCTATTTAGTCGATAATTGTGTTGATTTCTGCAAATTTAAAATTTGACTGTGTATTAGAGCACAAAGCCTCAGTGCGCGATGGTTCTTCCTTTCGGTGGAAGCTGGGGGTTCCAGAATTAGACAAGGATAAGCGAAAAATGCTTGCAAACTGCTTGGATATTCCACCAAAGCATCGGGATTCGGGTTTCCAGTTAAGAGTTAAAGAATTTGATCCCTTCTCAACCATGGTTTTATCTGTCAAAACTGGAGACTTGGTCAATTTCAGCAGGAACTTGGTCGTTCAACCTCTTGCAGGGTCACAGCATGTGGGCTTGAAAGGTTTCAACATATATGAAGCCGGAGAATCCAATCAAATGATCTGCCATAGCAACATGCAGCAACTTGAACTCAATGGGACATATGGGACGATTGGGACGGCAGGATGGTGCTCCATCCATTTCAGAGGTGCCGGTGGGGCCTGGTGGTTCATTCCCAAAGATTCAGAAACTGGATGAAACTGGGACCTTTGCAAATGGCCAGATTCTGACCCACCATGTTTTTTGATGTCCTCATAGTATCCCAACGATTGATCATTTGAATCATTTGAGTTAGTGCTATAGATTGCTGATGCTTGTTGTTTCTCGCTGTGAGAATGTATACATGGTATACATACGATGTTGTATACTATACTGTTGGGTCCTGTCAGCGTGCATTGGGTGGCGATAGATGAGTTCCACTCACCGCTCTTGACCCATCCCAAGATCTCAAAGCTCACACAGGACGCTGATCATTTGGCTTCGTCGATGGAGGAAGGGATGGAGCGAGTGGAGTGGGGATATTTTTTTCTATATCTGAAATGATGGATGAAGATGGCATGTCTTTGTACTTAGGGACCCTACAATTATTGGAGCTCACATTCCAATAAGTTTCCCTCCCATTTCTTGGAAGAAATGTCATTTTCAGAAGGAGGAAGTGACCCATGAGAACGGAAGTTCGATCATTGGCGGTCCTTAAACATGCGGTTCGGGCAGGTTAACCTCCACTTTGAAGAGTCTTGGGCACCGGCTATAGCATTGCCATGAATTCCATGAATCGATTGATGGCAATTGATGATATTTATTGAATTAACGGCTATTTGATGATTAAAATTCCATGAATATCATCCCAATTTCCTGGGCAATTGATGATATTTATTTCATTTTATGTCTACTGATTCGGTCATAGCACTGCGGGATGGGCATCTGTAATGCTTCAGGACGATGATTTTCTTGGCATTTTGTTGGGATGGCTCAGCACGCTTTGATCGCAGCATTTTGGTGGTCATGGACCATGGATGGTCATGGTAGATCTACATGGATGTTACCCTCTGGTAATTTAACGTAGCTATTGAAAATCACCATTTTTAATGGGAAAACTCACTATAAATGGCCATTTTCAATAGTTATTTTGACATAACCAGAGGGTAGCTGTTGCCATTGATTCTGCTAGTATCGATACGGCAAACCCTACAAAAGGCTGGTTCGCGTTAGCATGGAAACCATGGTGAATATCCCAAGATGGAACTGGTAACGTTACCTCAAGGTGTCCGCTGTCTGATGCGTGATGCAGCCAGACATACCGAATTTCCTGAAGTCTCCAAAACATTAGACCCTTGCAGAGTTTTCTTTGGTTTAATGATTTTTCTTGGGATGGAACCCATCAGTTTATGTGGTTAAAGACTCAGGTTTCCAGAGACTCAGCAAACTCACTCCCACGCGCAGGATGACCACGTGGGCGCTTCGTTCCGGTACTCCCTGTGCTTCCAGGTGTTCGGATCGGTTGCTGTTCGAGTCCGAACGGATCGTGACGGTGACATTAGAACCACAGCGGTCGATTGACTAAGGGACTTACCCAACCTGGTTATGTCAAAGAATAGTTGACTGGCTACTTAGCTATTTTTCTATAGCTAATGGTTACTTACCCTTTGGTTCTTACACTCTGGTGATGTTATTGAAAATGGGCCCAGTCGAAATAGTTGATGTTCCCATTAAAATTGGTGATTTTCGATCGCTATGTAACAAATTACCAGGGACTTAAGCTACCTGATTTGTCGGGGATTATATGAGTTATATGAGATTTAGTATGATAAGCCATAGGATTAGGAACTGGTACAATCAGATGGAATAGGTGTATTTTTGTATGGCTCAAGTCATGAAGAGATGGAAGAAACATCATCGAACCAACATCTTGGAAGCACTTTATTGGCATCGTTTTTGGGGACCCTTGGGACCCTAACCCAAGGTTTTCGCTTGGGATATTTTGATCTGATTAGAGATGGCGCCATCTCTACTGGTTGGGAATGTCATCATCCCACCTGACGAACTCATATTTTCCACGATGGTTAAAACATGTTAAAACCACCAACCAGTAATATATATATATATATATTATTATAATATATATATATAATAATAATGATAATAATAATATAATAATAATAATACAATAATTTATAATAATATATAATAATATATAATAATATATAATAATATATAATAATATATAATAATATATACTAATATATATAGTATATATTATATATTATATATAGTATATATAGTATATATAGTTTTCTGAGATGTTTGGGGTAGATCATCTGGTTTTCCGCATAGGCTCCAGGCTTGGAGGATCCATCTGGCGGTCCCAGCTGCGGATTGCAACCCATGGCAATGCAACGAACCTAACCTCCCCAACAATATAAAACCCTCTGGTAAACTGTTACATAGCTATGGAAAATCGCCATTTTTAATGGGAAAACACTATAAATGGCCATTTTCAATAGCTATGTTAAATTACCAGAGGGTAACCGTAGTTTAAATGGGTAAAGAAAAACGATTTCGACTGGGCCATGGCTTCACAAAAGCTACGTTAAATGACCAAAGGGTAAAGGTGACCCCATCCCAGCAATAGATGCTTCGCCCATCTTCGCCAATGCTCACCTTGGGGGAGTTCGCCAATGGTGAACATCCATGGTTTTTCTACACAAAGATGGCCACAAGGTAAGGGATATACACAAAGAACTAGAATATACCTTATGGATGTTCATGTGTTATTTTTTTGGCCATAAGGTATATATATATACACGAAGAATTAGTTGCAGGGTTGCCACTGTGAGGAGTTCTTAGACGGGTTGATCATCCTGACTCTCTTCAAGGCAAGGGGTTCGAGAATTGAGGAAGGGGCACAATTCGGGTTTGTTGTGAAAATCTCGGGATTTTTTTGGATGATACATATTTTGGACGATAATTTTGGATGTTTCCACCATATGTTCCATGATTTGTTTGACATTGTCCATGGTTTTCCCAACATTGGGATAAGATTTGTCTGAACATCTTGGGAAAACCATGGGGAAAACCATGGAACATTTGGATGCTTCGTCATCCTCGTCCCCTAAGGTGGTATTGTTTGGATAGCCATGGGGAGGAGGATCCCTTGATTTTCCCATTGAAGGGATGGTCGAGGGCCAACAAATAGCTTCATAATAGTGGTATAGTAGATGGTTGGTGGTAGATTCTCATAATAGTAGGTGAATTTTTCATATTTGTTCGACTTTTCTCATAACATCTCATAGGTTTCTCAGTGTTTCAAAATGATAATGATAGGGGATGCTGGTCATCAGCATGACTGGTTGATGATTCACCAACCATACCGCAGAGTGTCGCTCTTCAGCGGGTCAATCGGGTGTGTCCTTTGCCGCTTCGAAGTGGGGTGAAAGAACTCATGAAGCAGGATGGAACCCTGAATGTCCTTGGTTTTGCTACCTTCAAATGTCCTCCTGTGTTGCTGTCTTTTTTTGTGGAAAAAGATATCCATTCAACTGCAGTTGCACCCAGACAGTGTGGGTGCATATTACATGGATCCTGGGCATTGCATCTACTGAATCGCAGCAGCATCAAACTTACATGTTCCAACAATCATCATGATTCATGTAAGTCTATTGATTGTGTAAATGAATATAAATGAATGATCCATCCTTAGACTCATCACAATTACCATCCAACACTCTTAATCCCGGATTAGCAAGCCCCCGGGCTGTTTTATCGGGGTGGGTACCAGTTGAGTAGCAGATTATGACTATTTGGAGTAGCCCCTCTAATTCATCAAAGAGATTCAACCTGGGTTTATTCATGGGCTCAAAATCAGACAAGGCGAGCCCCCCACTTATAAGCCGGTTCATAAACCCTATTTGTTTGTGATATCATCCTCTATCGCCCTTACTAAACCATAGAATTCACCAGGTGAACTGTGACTCAACTCACCTTGTAGTTCAGCCTGCAACAGTGCTTCCGGAAGCCCAGCCAGGAACCGAACCCCTTTGTGAGCTTCAACACGCGACTGGACAAGTTCCTAAGGTGCCTTGGACGAAGCTGATCACTGGCTGGGTGTTTGTTGACCATGACGCTGGGGGTCGCGCGTTCTTAGTGGCTAATAACATGTCTAGAACCATGAGATTTTAACATCCATAAGTTGGGATATAACCCTGAAAACTGTGGTGAAACAAAAAGGGATTTGTTGCTGGGGCAGGTGTTTTTTAGAGGTTCGTTCTGGTCAATGTGACCTTGGGGTGAAGTGACCCAGCAAGAGGCACCACAACTGCCACAGGTTCTGTGTCGGGTCTCCCATCCGTTCCCAGCATGGTTCATTTTATCACCATCAAACCCCCATCAAAGGCCAGGAATATTCCTGTGATCAATGGCCATTTCAGGAAGCTGAAAGTGAGTGGTACCTACCATAGAAAAAAGGCCTATTGGTTGCTGGTTGGTGGTTTGGAACCATGGAATTTTGAATGACTTTCCCCAAGAGTTGGGAATGTCATCATCCCAACTGATGAACTCCATCATTTTTCAGAGGGGTAGGGCTCAACCACCAACCAGATAAGGCCTAAATTTCAGGGAATATCCCCACATATGGCCAAACATATGGTACTAACGTACCTCCATGTTGGGTCAGAATCCAGTAGCGAGGACCGGTATCCTGGATCCTCTCTTCGAGTTTGCCAACGGCTCCAATGAACCGCGCTTCCGCGCCTTGCGATTTGGCGTCAAAGTTGGTTGGGAGGGCAGGTTTCCGGCAGGGGTTCAACATCAGGAGTTGTTGGGTGGTTAAATAGTGTTAACCAGTGTTGAATAGTGTTAACTAGTGCTGAGTAGTGGTATAAATAAAATTATATAAATCAAACACTGGGTTTTCACATTGATGTTTAGCCAAAATATCTCGAGTTTCCCTATGAAAACATATCACCTTCTGATGAGTTCGCCCACCGAAGGTGTAGGGGCTAAGCTAACGAGAATGGACATGAGATCTTCACGTTCCTGAACCCCCCATCAGGTGAGGCCACAAGATGTTGTTGATAAAGGTTCACCCTTTAACTGTAGTTATATATATATATATATTATAGTTATATGATGTTGTATCATAAGTCATATCACCCTTATCAACCATAGTTCACCGAAAAAAATATGTGCATCAACTTGGCGATTTCGTCAACGTGGCTCACCTTGATTCATGGGAGCTTCACACTTCGCCTCGAGGTATCAAGCTTTGGATGTGTCTTGGCAGCATCAGAGTGCTGAACAGTCATGGAACCAATCTGATGTTTACTCAATTATCAGTACCATGGGATATTACCCAACTATCATCAACTATTGGTTGCTGGTGCAACAGCTTCTATCATCTTATTCCTGTTGATGCTATCGTTGCGTATATCCACCGTTTTATCCTATGTTATCAATCACAGCGCCATTTTGTGCAGTGCACTGAGTCTATCAAGATACCCGCCAGTACTCCAACCTGGGAATTTTCTCGTCGTCAAAAGCCCTGAGGTAAAAGATCGATTGTGCACCATATGACAGTTCTGTTTACCGCATTAGCTATCATAAATGAAGTATAAATCCCGATAGTTGCTGGTATCACTTCGCGGATCTGAACACAATGTGTAGAGAAAACAGCTACGGACTTCAGGTCTGTGTAACACCTACTGTTTTCCTTGGAGATCACCGCTATCTTTTAAGTTTTGATAATTTTTTGTTGAGTTGTCACTCCTGTTTTTGGTCATCCAAAACGAAGAATCTTGAAATTCCAGATATCTACTGTATACCCTCTGGGAATTGTTTAATTAGGTACATCATCTACAAGTTGGTTATTTTTCATAGCAAACTGTTGAATTACAGTACCAGAAGGTAGTCATCCTAAGATTACACCTGTGCTACTGCATGTATTCCATTTCTATCCCACGACAAGTCACCATGAAATCAATGGTTAAACCATGTTAAACCCATTAATCATCGCTAAAATCCATATAACAACCATTAAACCACCATATGATCACCATAAAATGGTTAAATCTCCACAGCTTGACATGGCCGTTCTCTCTTCATCCTAGGATGCAGCCCAAAAGGCGCGTTTGTTGTGGATTGTGATAGGGGAGTGGCTCCATTTTCAGCAATCCCAAAGATAGAATAGTTGGACATATCCCATTCATAGTTTTAATGGAATGCGTTATCATCATTTATCATCAACTATAATCAACTATGATAATATGGGGTTTCCTGAAATGGGGCTACCCCAATAGCTGGATGGTTTATTTCATGAAAAATCTTATTCACAGGGGTACCCCCAGTTCAGGAAACCTCCACCTGAAAGTACTTTGTGTATGGCTCAAAAAGAATCAGACTTGGGGGACCAAAATTTTTATATAGTATGTTTTTAGCATTAATCATTTGATTATTGGGGTACCCAATATTTTAAGTATGTTATGTACTTGCTCTTTCTAGAATTGTTTGTGGGTGTTATTGATTTATAGTTAGTGTCTGTGAATGATAGTAATGTGTTCAGATGAATGGCAGTATCACCTTTAAAATCCTTTAAAGTAAAGGTGTTGTCGCAAGAAACCACTGGCCGTAGAAAAGTACTAGACCAACCATTCTTGGGGGTTACAAGTTGGCCCGGACTCATTTGTACTAGTGCTTGGGTCACAGGGGTTACTGTACATGCATTTATAAACCATATAAGTAGAAATATTACGACCCCTATACCACCACTGTATATACTAGTATTAGTTCACTCCTGACTGTAGCTATGAGTCCAACCACCAAAGTAGTTGTACAGTTATTTCAATATCCATATCCCCATAACTAGAAGCGTTAGTTAATGGGGTAGTAGCCACGTAGCAAGGTAGGATTAATTAATGTCTACCGACTGCATGGCTCAAGTGCATAGCGTAAAAGGGTTTGCACTTGTTGATTTTGATGGTGGGGAGTTTAACTCGGTTGTTTCCTTGTTGGTCCCCCCTTTT
>Ga0126342_10015837_pt1 | contig 13183 bp, 13 predicted proteins | sample Cyp1metagenome_FD_92528 | JGI IMG/M metagenome (GOLD analysis project Ga0126342, IMG submission 92528) | Coral microbial communities from Lord Howe Island, Old Settlement Bay, Australia - Cyphastrea 1 metagenome | ecosystem: Host-associated > Invertebrates > Cnidaria > Coral ... | reverse complement strand
GTCAGTCCAAGATGTCCAAAATGACCGGCCTTTGATTTTGTAGCATGAGTTCCTTTACAAGATTTTACAAGTCAGTCCAAGATGTCCAAAATGACCGGCCTTTGATTTTGTAGCATGATTTCTTTAAATAAAAATCCAAATTAGTTGCACACATTTTGGTGACAAGGTTCTTGATTTTGTAGATTTTTGTAGCATTTTCCCAGGAAAAAATGTGAACAGGCTAGAAACATCTAGAAAATGCTACAAATATCTAGAAATTGCTGGAGTATGCTAAGGTCACATCACAACCTTTCACAACCCATGGATTTTGTTTTCTTGAAGCCCTCACCTACTCGCCCCCAAAAACATTCATTCCCCTGCAGGGCAAAACCAGAGGATCACCAGGGTTTCAGGGGAACTATCCTTTACAGAATCAAGGTCATTCCCTCCTACCACCTCTCACCACTACATAATCGAGATCTGAAGATATGACATTGAGGGGCATGCTTTACTAGAAATTCAAAGACCGTAGGGTGTCGCCAGCCTTATGTCTACAAAACCAGTTCCCTGACCAAAATGTAAGGTTTTGTACACTTTCTGCTCAACATTGGGGCCCCCATTTACAGAATCAGGGACCTACCAAGATAATTACAGTCCAAACATGTCCAAAATTGGTGGTTTTTGGGTGCTTGCCAGCCCATGGTCTTTGATTTTGTAGCAAAGTGGGGGTGCAGGAGGGCTCTCCAGAATCGAAGATTTTTGGGGTGCCAGCCCCCCCCGATTCTGGAGAGGAAATTGCAACAAGGATAGTATAATCATGGTTGACTTGGATGTGCATGGGAGTGACTTCAAGTTTTCAGTTTCAAAGGCTTGTCAAAGAATACCAAGTGTACTCCTTTAACCATCTGTTAATGCTTATAGTCAAAAGGACAACCCCCTGAAGCATCTTGAAGCAGCGATGGACACAATTTCCCTCTCTAGCATGACTAGGCGAACAACACTCCAGCTGCATTGCAAGCAAGATGCAGTAAGCGTTCAAGAAAGCGGTAAGTCGAGCGTATTGACCTGCCGCAAGGATCATCAAAGATCCGCAATGCAAATGTCAAGCACCGTTTTGTGGAGGTGCAACATGTTGTCAGCGCACATTCTGGCCACAGACTTCATTACATGCAACGCGAAATCATGGAATTAAACATGGAATTAAACATGGAATTACTCTCAAGTTTGATGATGTTCAGGCATGCACATTACCAAATTCAAGCTTACTGCCTCCCTGATGCCCTGACAATCTCCCCGCGCCTTTTTATGTCTCGCACCTCGACCCGGAGGGCAGATGGCCAGAGATTCACTCTCTTAGTCTTGAGCCAAAAGTGTGCGACAGAAATACGCGGCAGCTCAGGCTCGGGAGATGCCAATTCCGATTGCTTCAGCAATTGTTGTGCCAAGGTTTCATGACCGTCATGACCGTTGCCTTAGCACGTTTGCAAAATGCATACGGATACCCATACGGAAATGAATGCTACCCGAAGAGTCTTATGGACTTCAAGGCTTAAGGGCTTAAGTGCGTTTGCATTATGCAGGCGCTACCGGTTGGACCTGTGACAGTTTGCACAGAAACAGTACTAGTACATGTTATTATAAGTTATAAATATATATATATATAAATACGAGAATAATACGTCCACTTTGAGAAAACAATGAGCCGTCATGATCACCCACACGCTTGACAACTCAGCTTTTGGGTCTGAACAGCGCTGGAGCGACGACAGTCACGAAATCCCCTCGTGCCGTCCTGTTTCACATCTGGGTCACACCAGCAACGAGATATCAGCAGCTCTCTCCAGATCCTGAGTCTCCAGAATCCACTCAGGAACACCTTCGAAAGGATCCAAATTCAGCCGTTTCACAGGCCTTGCGGATGAGGCCTCAGCATTTGCAGAGACCGGCTGAGATTCAGCTACAACACCACGAGATTCCCTCGGAGTTGCTACCTCCGGAGTTTCAGGTGCTCCTAATCTGTCTCTTTTCTTCTCCTTGCGCACTTGCCAGCAGGACCTCAAAGGCCGGAATCATTGAAAAACTTGGCGCCTGATGCTCCCTTTGTACAGTATCCCTTCGTCACTTTTGGACCCTTCATTCCAAGCAAAGCATGCAGAGAGAACTATTGAACTCTGTTGTCTCACAATCCAGTACATGGTCCTTATCAACTTGCCAACTTATGCACATGAACTGAAAAGTCATTATCGTCATACAATAACATTATCGAAATCATTATCCATGCAATTACTATGTGATACATTGTGATACTACGTGTCTGAAAAAATACAGTCATCAATGAAAATGTTGTTTGGTGTTTTGTAGAACGAGCATCAAAGACTTTCGCCATTGGGGCCTCTTTCTCTGGGTTTCTGCCTAGAGATCAGATGGATGGAGAAAGGAACGCCATCTGATGCAGCTGCAGAATCTGTGCGATGCTGCCGATCAGCTGCAATGTGAGGAGCTTCAGCCCTTGCAAATGATACAAGAATATGTCATGATCATCATGCTCTCCTGCAGTTTCTCTCTTGGGGGTGTACCATTGGAATTCCAGTGTTGTGAGCCATGTTTTATGCTTCTCTTTTGGGGGGCTCACTGAAATAGCACCCTCCCTATTTATCACAGCCAGCGGGTCGATGCCTCTGGCGCCTTCCTCTTAGGACTTGCTGTAGGCTGAGAGAAGTCCTCTATGAAGTCCTTGACGCAGGAACAAACAGGAATAGATTGGTACTTGGTGCTGGGCTGATGTCAGCGACTGTTCAAAGATGTTTGGGATGCAAGATGATTCAAGCCAAATTCCACCCATTCGCACAAAGTGCGCACAATAGTGCAAAAACATGCAACAATTAATGACACATTCAGAACAGAGTGTGCAAATGTGTGCATGCAAATGTGAGCTAACTGGAAAGTTGTGATCGCTCTGGGCAGTGCCCATCTCCTCATCTGCTGCTGCTACCAATGCTGCGGGGCCAGGACCCATCCTAGCGGCTGCAGGTGCCCCTGCAGCAGCAGCACCATTCGCTAAGGATTTGCGAAGTTCCTCGCGTTTCTCTTCCTCGCGTTTCTCCTTCAAGTAACGGCGATAGCGATTCCTCGGATTAAATTTCTGGACAGCAATGTGGCAAAGGACTGCTTGTTTGGCCAATGCATTCAGGGTGTTTGTGAAATTCATCACAGCAGCTGCAAGGGGACTAAAAAAGGGCTTGCCATGGTTGCCCATCTTATATACATTATATACTGTAATTAGTAATAGCCCATAATAGCCCAATGTGGAATACAGTCCTGGAGAGTCGACTCCGACACATATGCGGCAAGAGCTGTCCTATGCTGCTCAAAGTTACAAAGCCAGGGGTTGAAGGGTGAAGCCCTGGAAACATTGGAGTTTTTGATGTTTCTGAGGGAGCCACAGAGAGGGAAGAAAAGATCGAGAGTTAAAGTCAAGAAGTGGAAGTGAGGATCTCAGCATGTGCTGTCAGTAATGTCAGACCTAGTGTGCAAGACAAGCATCTGCATAGACTGCCTTGGCTTGTGACTTGGCATTAAGAACGCAAAAATACGCAAAGCATCCACAAGCGCGATTACATTTGAAAATTTGTTCCGTGTTTCAAAATCCTTTCCTCCCATCAATTCAAGTGTAATCATGCAAGGCCTCGTCTGCCGCTTGTCTAACATTGGCCCCTGCTGTGACATTCTGCGGCCAATAAGTGTCATTTCCACAAAAAGATATCAGAAAGGATTAAAAGGCAGCCAAAATGCCAGGAGTGCCCTGTTACCTTGGCAGTGACAGCTCGTTGCCAGATCTCTTTCCCCTGTGTCCTCAAGTAAGGATTCTTCTTGACCCAGTCCACCATTGCAGCATCATCCTGGAGGCCCAATCATCATTTTCTCATATCCATTCATGCTGAACTAAAGCACCCAAGTATGTGCATCCTGGATCATCCGAGACAAAAATGTCAAAATCATTCAAAATCAGTGAATCAGCAGCATCTCACATCGTCCTCTGCAGTGAACCTATCTCGCTTCTGGTGTCCGCGGCGCGCAGGTGCAGCTCCTGGTGCAGCTGCCGCAGCTGCCTTCGCAGCTGCCTTCGGAGCCGCAGGAGCCACATTCGCTGCAGTGCCAGCACCAGGGGGCTTTGCTAAGCGGTAGTCCGACAGTTGCAGCAAAGTCTTGCGTGACATGCAGTCCACAACAAAGCGAGATGAGATAGCATCCTGTCCCGTCAGTGATCAGTGAGCGCAAGATATTGTAAGATTCTGTAAGATATGATCCATGATAGTTTCTAACAAATATATCATGTAAACACAATTAAACAAAACACACGCGCACACACACATGACATACTACAAGCAAGCAATTCAAGCAATTCTGCATGCGTATGTGTGTGTGGGGTCGCATGTAGTGACAGGCCGCCCCTTCCTACTCCGTTGCATCCTCCCTCAGCCCTGCCCCAGAAAAAACAGAAGGAGGTTTCGGATGCTGATTGCAACCAGGTTGGTGGCGGCCCTCCGTACTTTGCCTACACAGTCATGACCTATCACTGTGACAATATGACTATGTCCATTATACAGGCAGTAGGTAGTCAATGCATTGAATACTTACAGTATCTTACAGTTCCTTACAGTTCCTTACAGTTCCTTACAGTTCCTTACAGTTCCTTACAGTTCCTTACAGTTCCTTACAGTTCCTTACAGTTCCTTACAGTACTATCAGTGACTAGCTCTCTGTTGGACATCACAATCTTCATGTGCGCAGCAGTGTCCTCAAGCTTTCGCAGTTTTTTATGCTGAAGGCCTTCTGGGATCCTGAGTCAGTGGTTAGGACACTGGAATGCACAACGGCACCAAGCATTTTTTGGTGAGAATCTGTATGCATGCTGGTTTACATTATCTTCTTGGAGTGTATTTTCTATAAGATCTATAAGCTCAATGCTTGGCCAACTGCTGGTGACATGAAATCTGGACAACAAGATCATTTGTACGCAACATATCGCAATCATTTCTGCTCGTCTAGCTTGTGGATGCCTGAAAATTTGCACGCTCATGTATGTGGCTTAAAACGGATCAACTCTTGGTGAAGCTGGCCAATTGCAAATCTCCAGAAAGACAAGCGTGCAGCAGTATGCTCAACCCAAGGTGTTTTAGGAACAGAACAGCCTTCTGTCTTTGAAACAGTCGAGAAGCCGACATTCCTCACCACATCAGTGAACGTAATATCTGTGTCAGTCAAGGGACAGATTGATGACGTCTTTGCTGGACTTTTCTGCCACTTTGCCACCACCAGCAGTGATTAAACGACGGAGTTCCCCACCATTGTCGCACGGCGGGACCTGCACAGAGCACCCAAGGCAGCGGACACAAGCTCCAAAGATTTCCAAAGTACTAAGTATGGAAACATCATGAACCTGCCATGGCATGGTCTAACATGGTCTAATTGAATAGCGGACAAATTCACTTGTTCATTTTCATGCCATGCGCAAATTAGGGTAGTCGTCCCCTATCGGTAGTGAAGGCTTTGCACACCCCTCAGCGAGGCCAAGGCGAAGCAAGACTAAATTAGTATTATATACACTACTGGTAATTTTGTCGGTTACTCAACTACCCTGAGTCTTCGACATCTGCAACATACACTAACTCATACTTCCTTGTCCTGGAACATCCCAAGGTCACTGTCAAGGCACATAAAATGCCATCGGAGTCCCAGTCTCAGTGACCTCAGCGTGAGGAAAAAAAACATCCGGATCGAGCTGGCCTCGGCCTGGCAATGTTGATGAACATAGCAAGAACAAAATGAACGAACAGGTTGATTGATGACTATTGATGTTGATTGAACACAGGCATGGGAAGAACACATGGCGATAATGCGGTGGGACCATCACTCGCTCTGAAAATGCGTCGCTGCGTCGCTTGTTCTCTGCCACACTTGGTATTTTCAAGCTGGGGCTGTCATGGTCTGGGTGGAGTATATTCAGCCAGCTGCATTGAGAGAAAGCAAAACAATTGGGATATCTTGCCCAAACAGAATCATCGATCAATCATTATAGCTCTTGCAGAATTCTGACTTTTGTATGGCATATCCCGCTCTAGCTGGTTTAATCATGCATTACCTGACATAGTTGATATATCTTGATATCATATAGTCATAATATGTCATAATACTGTCTGATGTCTCTACATGGGCCCTACCTCCCTCGCATCACATCAGTTCAGCTGCAAAGATTGGTGAGGATTGGCTGCTGGAGGCATTGGCGCTGCTTCCCTCAGGGTGCAAGCATATGGAACTGAGAGATGCATGAAACAGGCTCAAAGGAAAATGAAGGCATCAGAACCGACCAGGCACAACTACATAATTCCAGACTCAGGGCTTTGGGAGGCAGCATTGTCCAGGGGCCTGCTGATGTCTGAAGGTGAAAGCATAGGTTGGATTTCCAACGTGCACTTGCGGCAACTATGTGCCAGTGGCAAACTGCAAAAAAATACATGATCAATATGACATATGGGTATTACAATGATGATATGATGGATGATGTAAGTCTGGGAGGGCCTACCGTCTAATTACTGTAGCTGAAGTTAGACTTTGCCATCCTCACATGTATCTGCTACGCGCAATGCCCAAACTTTCAACGCAAACAACAAGCACCCACTGGCCCAAAAATGTCATCCTCATGTCCGGATCCCCTTCAGAATCTTTCGTCCCAATCCGTCAATAAGTCTTTGATGAGTGCAACTGGGCGACCTCCGGCTGCTTGAAATTCAACCGACGGCTGGGAGGCGCCGAAGGCGACACCACAACTGCCTTCGTCTTCGTCTTGGGCGAAGGTGCCATGGCTGGACGTTTCATTTTGCACGGACGCCCAGCACACCCGATTCTCAAGTCACTCTTTGGAATTGGGTTTCACCCAGGGTTGCTGTTTTGTTTTGGTAAGTCACGGTAAGTCTGACTAGTAAGTCTGTTGAGTGACTGCTCTTGTCGGTGACAAAGGATTGAATGATGTTGCTTGTTGCAAATTCTCTCGCAACCATCTGGTTGAGTTGCCTGGCCTATTTCTCGCCGATGGAGTTTGTTGCTTCATTGTTTTCCTCAGAAAGAATAGGAGGCCCATCTGCGCCTTGCAAAACGGCGCCAACAAAAGTCACACTCAAGCGGCAGCCCGCTCCGACAGCGGGTTCGATTGCATCTGTGGCCAACACTTGGAATGGCATGCAACGAACCCTGGCATCCAGAGTCTAGCAGCCTCATTGCCTCTTTTGTAAACATGATTTACTGTAATGTATAGGGTACCAACAACATCATCAACATCGAACAAGCCAATCATGCTGCGATGCAGACTTTTTTGCCTCTGCACCTGATGACTGGTAAAGCATGGTAAAGCTTGGTAACGTGTTCGCAGTTGGCAAATGTGCCTTTTTGGGCTGCGTGCCTCCGAGACTTCAGTCTCGAGCTTACAGTACATGTTGCAGAATATGCACCCACCAATATGTCTCTTGTGTTAGCGCGTTTCTTCATCCATACAAGAGGAATTCCGCGCCATTAAAATCTGCGACTCCTCACTGACTTCAGTACATGAAGTATCCTGGGGGGTTCTTGGATCCACGGGGATGTGCAGGAGGCTCAAGTAGTCCAAGCTCCCCTGTGACTGGACTTGGGGGAAGGGTTGGCTTGGCGTGAAACATTCGACAGTTTCCAACGCTGGCACTGCCGCACTGTTGGCAATCAACTTGCATCCACTGCAAATAAAAACCAATTGAAATCACACATCTACTTGACAGGCACAGGGCTTTAACTTGCAAAATAATAATCTGACCGCTTAGTGGAACGAATCTTTGTTGATCCTCAATTCAGGATGCGCTGGCCTTGGGCCTTGCCCATCCTGAAGGGATCACACTTCCAGACTGCGGCAGGAGGATCAGCAAGCGCTGACCCAAAAGTGTTCCGCTCCAAACAAGAAATACATAGAAAATACATAGAAATATATAGCGCGTCAAATCTCAAGGTCCTGACACAAAAGGACACATCAAATCATGGCTGTAGAGACTGGCGGGCCAGGGCCCGTTGCCATAAAGCTCGCCATATCCTGGCAATTCTTACGAATCAAATCCGAGTCTTGAGGGATTCAAAGATACAGATCATACAGTCCAGTCATGTCCGTGTATCCTACATCTCCCCCAAAAATGACCTACAGTCGTACGGCTGACAAACATGCCGATGCCGTGCCGCGTGAGGGATTCAACTGATTCATGACTGCCGATCTGCTATGTGGATTTGGCCTCCCGAAGTTTGCCAAGTTCCACTTCCATGTAGCTTTGGAATCCTAAGTGCTCGAAGGATTCAAAAGGAAAACATAGCCTTAGCGATACAGTATGATACAGTCCTTTGACAGGGTGACACCATAGAACATTCCATACCTGTTCCCATCTGCTCCCCCCCCAAGATGGCCAAGGTTCTACCTTGATTCTTCATCATCCAGGACTGGTCCTGTCTGAGGGCGATGGCTTCTTGCAGCTATATAGAGGGTTCAACCTTTGATTTGAGAGGACAAACGCTATATAACAATTGTTTCCATCAAGTTCGAAGCAAATCCGCGAAGCTTTAGAGCAGCAATTAAGAGCTGCAAGCATCAAGGTTGACAACATCTGAACAGAATAAATTAGTTGACAAATTTGCAATCTCAGCGCCCCGAGCCCCACTCACACACTGGCTCAGGAAACGAAAACGGCCCTGCAAACAATTTCAATGGCTTCATAGTCCACTCTACCTGGATCTCTGTGAAACATTTTCCATCATTTTCCAAGCCATCAGCACACACACACACATACAAATAGACTAGGCCCACAACCCAAACCGCACACTTCAGGAGCTCCTGGATAATTTTTCCCACATCCATGGCACGTGCTTGGCCACTGAATCGGAGGCAACCCAGAAAAAACTCTTCTATCTCTACACTTCCTCCTGCAGCTGCAAAGGTTTCAGCAGGATCTACGGCTCATGCAAAAGCTGAGTGCTTAATAGCCTATAGCAAGAATCCTGAGACGGTGGGACATTCCTTGTCGGGAGGGGGCCTAGGCCTTAGGCACAAAAAACATCGAACATCTTCGAACCAAGTTTTTGTGGGCTCAGTGATTAGGCCAGGCCGCCAAGCAGCCAGTTTGTCAGCTGGATACATCTTATTTAAACATACTTAGAGAACACATCATCTCCCTATATGTGTATGTATATATGTATATAGAGAGAGAGATATTGTTGAATGCTATTCTACATTGTGAGTTGAAACGATCCAAACTTAAAGAAATCGAAACTCTCACCATGACAAAGCATTGCGATGACCCATGCGTGTCGCTGCTTGGTTTTCAACCTAGAACTGAACTAACTCAATTCAAAGTAGTGGGGGCACTAAATTGTCTCTTTCTGCATTCATTCATCCTGATGGTGTGTTTAGTGTCATGTACTGCATCTTCAGTTGCATCTGAAACGAGTCCATCAATGTCAATGGAACACCAAGAAACTTTCGCTGGGCGGAGTACAACATGAGAACAAATAATTACAGAATGTATATGCATGACATTACTAAAATATTGCATCACCATCACTCATCAACTAATGTGATGTTGCCAGTGCGTAGTTTAGATAACCTATGATAACCTGAAACACCACAGAGCAGCTCTGTCAGTTTAGAAAATCACCACCTCCGTCAGCATCTAACAACTTGAAGAAGGCCCATGGATCCCAAACATCGAGGCCCAAGGTTTCCTAGGCAATCGAACCACCCAGCACATCCAGCACGTGGCAAATGGTTTTGTCAATATGGCCAGGTGCACTGTAAATGGTACGCTGATGGGTCTTCAATTTTGATTGCCATTTAGTATCATTTAGTAATATGTTTGTTTTATATGTTTCAATTCTCGGCTACCTTCACTGACTTGATCAAAATCAGTAAACAAGAAATCCGCACAGCATCAGGCTTGCACACCCAGGTTTCAACCTTTTCACGTCATATTGTGAATTAAAAAAAATCACCCAAACATATGGAACACTGCTCCATTCAAATACCAAATTTGCTGCCACAGGGTTTTGCGTGGTTTTTCATGTTTTCGTGCTTACAGTGCGTTTGCCAATTACTTGGGGAACTGACCAGACATGCCGTGTTGAACATACATTCCTGTACATTCATGCAATTGTTGGTTCTTATTCCACTCTGATGATTGTGGCTGGGATTGTTTGTGTTTGGCGTATGTCGTCAGAAACCCCCCCCTCAGAATAAATAAAAAGTCCATGAAAACCCTGGATAAGACAGAATTGTCGTGGCATTGTGACCTGGCCAAGTTTCGAAATAATCACGTACAGCCGGAGATTGGATTTTTTCTTCGAAGACCCCGTAAGTAATAGCACCACTGGACCTGAAAACCGCGGTTTCCGTTTTGTTTGGAATTTCACGACATTCATGGATATGATAGTACAAAGAACGCATGACGGTCGTGGAAACCAACACATCGGTTTTCAGTGCGACATGGAAGGCCGAAAAGAACAACCCCCACCATCCCAAGCAAGTTGTTTGTCACTGTGGTGTTTGACAGTCCCAGGACGAGCACCGGAATAACAAGGGAAAAAATTCCAAACAGATGAACGATGGAGAGGAAGAAAGGTGGAAGGAATGAGTCAATGGAATGGTTGGAGCCAGAGGACTCGGTGGAATTAATGGATCATGGAATGAAGGGGGTGGGCTGAATGAATGAAAGCATGAAATGACGGACCGTAATGTATGGCATGGGTGAGAAACAAAAACAAGACTTAAGATGACGTAAGATAGAAGCTTGAACAGAACAACAAATTAGAAAAAAATATACCTTACTTCAAGACCTTCAAGCGATCCCCACCCTGACGCACTATTCATTCTTCTGGTATAGTTTCTGACATATCATCTGAAAGCATATATGGCACATTTTTTTTGCCATTCCATCTCAAATGTTTTCTCCCATCTACTGTGACATGATACTGTATTTGACATTCTATCTGACATATTTCTGGCATATACTTTGAAATTCTTTCTGCCATATCTTCTGACATACCTTCTAGCATCTATTCCGGCATTTTTCTGGCATCCATTCTGGCATTCTATCTGGCATCTTTTCTGGCATTCAGTCTGGCAGCATCTATTCTGACATTCTATCTGGCATTTGTTCTGGCATTCTTTCTGGCATTGTATCTGAAATATGTTCTGACATTCTAGGCAGTCTTTCTGGCATCTATTCTGATTTTCTTTCGGGTCCAGGTGTGGCAAACTGCGTCCGGAGCTCGTGATAGGGTTCGGCTCCAGGCATGCCCAGGTGCATCCTGAGCCATCCTGAGCCCACGATATCGCGCACAACGCTTGAAGCACACAGCCGCGACAAGCTGCAGAAAGAGCACACCAGGAGCTGCAGAACTATAGGAGGAGTAGCCGGAAGAAGAAGGAGTAGAAGGAGAAGAAGGAGTTGCACCTCTGCCAACATCTAGAGACCCTCACCTGGTATGTGGGGAAAAACAAGAGCAGAATCAAAACTGATTCACCAAAAAACACAGCCACAAAAAAGAATCAGCAGAAAAACAAGTACACCGGCAAGAGACCCCAAATAGTGTGGAGGGGTAGGAAATCAATATACCAGATACAAGCAGCAGTAGCGATGGAACAGTCACAGATGAGGTGAGACATTATCGCAAATGCGGACCTTCTATCTAGATCTATGTAAACCTATTTAGGGGTCACACAAGAACTTCTTATGAGCACAAGTACCAACGCAGAGGATCTTCAAGATCTTACTGCAAGGACCTCTTGAGGAGGCTTTCAACCGGATGTCCAGAAGATCTCCTCACAAGGACCTGTACCAGATCATGTAAGGACACCGAGAGGATTTCAGGACCTCTTCAAGAGCCCACAAGGACTTGTACAAGATCATGCAAAGGCCTCTAGCAGGAGCTGCCTGGGATCTGCACAAGATCTTCGCACAATGAAGTGTTAAAGACCGTGAACAAGATCTTCATGCCAGGACCCAAGGAGAATTTCACAAGATCGTCATAAAAAGGACCTGCTCCTGCTGGAGCGGGTCTTACAAGATCTTGACACAAGAACCTCCCAAAACCCTCTCCCACAACAGCTTTAATACAAACACCCCTAAGAGACGGCATCTGCAAGCTCCACACGCAAGGGCCTCTTGGAAAGGAGCCTGCCAGGATCTCCACAAGATCTTCTGTTCAGGACTTGTGCGGGATCATGCTAGGACCTCTTAGAGAGAAACGCAGCAGGATCTCCACAAGGCCTCGTTTTTTATGCGAGAATTTACATTCAAAATCGTGAAAATGCAGCAGGTCCAGAGATTGAGAAACCCGCGGCACACACTCTGCGTGAACCTGCGCCATCGAAATGCACATGGACATGTCACAAGAGCCATTTTTACGCAAGAATTTTCAAGAAAAATGCCGCGCCCCAAGAGCAGGAACTCCATTTTGTGCGAGCCTGCGCAGTCGAAATGCACATGAGCAAGTCACAAGAGCCATTTTATGCAAAAAATGCAAGACAAATGCCGCCGCTCAAGGTCGCAACGCGCAGTTTGCGTGAGGTTGGGTAATCGAAATGCACATGGGCAAGTGGCAAGAGCCATTGCGCGCGATAATTTACAGGAAAAATGCCGCGCCCCAAGATCGCGACACACACGAGCCTGCGCAGTCGACGTGCACATGGACATGTCACAAGAGAGCTATTTTACACAAGAAATTTCAAGAAAAATGCCGCGCCCCAAGAACGGAAACCGTATTTTGTGCGAGCCTGCGCAGTCGAATGCACTTGGACATGTCGCAAAAGCAATTTTACAGGAAAAAAACCGAAGCCAGATGGAGCACCCTGATCAAGCACCGGCCTTTACTTGTGGATAAACCTTTTGGGTAAGAAAAAGCAGCTCTACTTCGAGTGATCCCCACAGTGGCATGTCAGACAGCTGTTCAGATTCCAAGTGTGTAACTGTTCAGATTCCAAGTGTTGTTTAGGCATGTTCAAACATGCCATGCACACACACACACACTAGACAAGAGTGGATCTTTTAAGAGATCCGATGGGAACTGAATCCCCTCACGTGCAAATGTGACGAAACAAACATCGACCTATGAAGTAGTATCCGAATACTGGGATGTACGCCGAGAG
>Ga0126342_10015836_pt1 | contig 13184 bp, 11 predicted proteins | sample Cyp1metagenome_FD_92528 | JGI IMG/M metagenome (GOLD analysis project Ga0126342, IMG submission 92528) | Coral microbial communities from Lord Howe Island, Old Settlement Bay, Australia - Cyphastrea 1 metagenome | ecosystem: Host-associated > Invertebrates > Cnidaria > Coral ... | reverse complement strand
GAAGATATGCCAGATAGAATGCCGGATCGAATGCCAGAAGATATGTCAGATAGAATGCCAGAAGATTTGCCAGTAACAAATCGATAAATGTCATGGTGGGGATCACTCGAAGTAAAGTAATTTTATATTCTATTTTTTTCCGGGATCCTAGATTTTTTTTGCAGGAAACCTAAAAAAACATCATCCCTCTTGAAACATCTTGAAATATCTTGAAACACTGATTCAGTCGGGATATCAACTGGTGTTGCGTTGTGATTGTGCAGAGGATTCGGACAAAATCGAGTCGTTGGTTTTTTTCTCTTTCCAGCAGTGGTGTCCGTGAAACACCATGCTAAACTCAAAAGCCACATGGCTCCTCAGCAAGGCTTCGCTCATCTCCGAGCTCATCGTTCATCGCTTTCCTCAGATCTTCTGATCCGCGCCTGCCTTCCAAGAATCCAAATCTGGCCAAAACGTCTCCTGAAATCTCATCAGAGTCAAGCCCATCTCCAAGCTCGTGAGAAACCAATGTCTTGGCATCCGAAGGAAAAGCAGCCCTGCGCAGTCTTCGAAATGCTTCTGATTCCGGAACCTTGACATTCTGCCCACTAACCTGCACAGATTTGGTAAATGCTCCGCGTCGCCTTTGTCTTTGGTCTGTTTGATCAGCAAATTCAATTCCTCCAATATGGCCTAGCATTCCAACCAGCAGTGGCAGCAAGTCGGTCTCTTCACCACCCTTGAGCTCCTGCAAAAGCACTGAGCTACATGCACCAAAATCCTGTGCGGCAAAACAGTCGGCAAGGTCCATGGGAGCACCTGCAGAACAGGCGTTCTCTGGCTTCGCAAGGAGCGACTCTCCATCGAGCAGCACCAAGTCATCCCTCTTTCCTTCACTCTTTGGAAAGGGCACCATCGGCATCTCAGAGAGCATTGCGTCTAAATCTGTAGTCTACATTTGTCTACGTTGACAAGGTCATGATGTCATCACGGTTCTGGATTCCAGGTACCAATCTAAATTTTTGGCAGGATAATATGTGTTCTTGCAAATCATTCTGGCAGGGAGTACCATACACATGACTTTAGAGGTCTGAGCCACAGATCGGCAGGCGGATGGGCAAGGTTGGTCTAAGACTAGAGAGCATGTTGAATGCCGCTATCAGTCTGGAATGAGTGATTATGCATTCCCAGTTTGCAAAACCGGAACGAAATTGGCTCTCCTGGCACTCTGCACGTTTCATGACCAAGACAAAACACAAATTACAACCGGAAGCTGGCCACACGGCGCACTCGAAACTTCCACTCTTGACGAAGTACATTTTCTCCCCTTCTTCACCAGGATGAAAAACAACATCTTCACCTTGTGCCAAGAATACAGCTCAAAGAAAAAAAAACTCAGAGTCAATCCCAACAATCGTGAAATTTGCTCAGAAACAGGTCAAGGAGTGCAAGGTGTACGAACTGAGCAAACGACTTGCCAAATCAATCGCTTGAAGAACTGTATCGCAAAGCTTCACAAGAATTGGGCTCATCTCTTGCCTGCGTACGAACAGTCATTCCAAGGTAGCCAGGCATAAGCGAAGCATGATGAAGCATGTGGCACCACATCGTTCGCCAAAGGTGCTCCAGATGAGCGAAGAACGGGTGGAGTTCTACGTGCTTCTTGCTGAGCTCGTACGCCAACAAATTCTTCAAAGGTTCCTACCCAGCACAAGCACAGTTCATAAGCACAGCTGGAAGTTCACCAAGATCTTACAATTGGCTTGGCAGCAAAGATGGTAGCTTCGTACGACTCAGTGCCGGGCTGAGAGCAGTGTCAAAATTGTGATGGAACCTTGAGCTGATAGCAGAGTCAAAGCTGCGGTCAGCAGGCAGCATCCTCTGTTCTGTACACAAAATGTACTTAAATCTTCAAGTCCCACTGAGGTCACTGGCTTGGATTCACATCACCCTGCTGGTTCGCAGTCTGGTGCTCCAGGAATCGGATAATTCGTGCAGATGTCGTCTTACCTGAGACCAACGGTAAAACATATTCACTCCTTTGCTTCGAGGTTTCCCTGCTCCGGTTCATGAGGCCCGCCTATTTTCTTGTGATTCAAAAAGCGCCGCAGGAGCCAAAACTGCCTCAGTCAGGCAAACCAAGAAAGACAGCCTCTTCTGAGTCTTGCTAATCCCACAAAGCTTTTGCTTCTCCACAACTCTGAATTCAGCAAGGTCGCTTTTTGTTGTCCCCGCTCATGTTGCGCAGAGCAGTCATGGAGTTCGTTACACTTCCTGCAGAGAATTGCGAGTGGGAAAGCTGTCACAAGTAAATCTCGTCTATATATACAGCTGCTGCATGCTGTATGTTCCGGTCAGTGAAAAACTACATGTCGTGCAGGGCTCCTACAATCGAGGAGAAGGCAACCAAGGAAAAAAACAGAACCTTGGCAAAACATGGCAAAACTGAAAGTGACATGGGTCAAAACGAATGCAAGAACTTCTCTACCTGGGCAAGCCTTTGCACGCGCTCAAAACCCCGAGCCATCCAAGCGCACTGAGTTTACTGAGTTGCGAACAAGAATTGACATCACTCTTTCCCACTCGTTCCGGGCGCTGACGTCCATTGAAGCAGGCGTGAATTGAGTCAGGCTCCAGTGGAGAGACGTCAAATACCTCGCACACAGTGCACAATGGCATACAAATGCTACCTCTGCGCAGCAAAGCTTTGTCACCGTTTGTCTCCTTGCGTTCCGCAAACCAAAAGGGAACTCAGTGAACTCTGTTCCTCCGTCAAAATCAACTCTAAGTTCAATGCCGCCATGCAAACTCTGCTTCTTTGACTGGTTGCAATCCTGCGAGATTTCGCAGAATCAATTTCAACTTGAATTCAAGAAATCTCGCGTGCGGGCCTGTATCCTCTAGCCAGTTTGGCATGCCTGGAGCAATCATTTGGCGGGACAAGCTCTTGAGTCAGGGTAAAGTCAAAGTCTCAGGTCTCCACCTGCTTCCATACTCAGGTAGCCAACGAGGTACCAAATACACGCTATCACATGATTCAGAACCTCAGAGCAGCTTTTGCTCGAGTGCATGTTGCATGGCTGCATGCCGCAGCATGCCTGCAGTTTTATAGAAAACACAAATGCACAGAACGGTGTCTGATTGGCTTTTGTTGAGGCTGCAGCAGTGATTGCGACAATTAAGCGGATCATGGTAAACACCTGAAAACTCTCAGGTGCACAGTAGGACACTAGAGGAAACTGCGCGTCTGGTTGTGCTTTGGAATTCCTGCCGTGATAAATGCACCCGCAGCCGGGCTGCAATGAACATGTACTCACTGTCAATCAGGTCGTAGACCATGTTCATCAAGCCTCAGTTTGAAGAAGGCCCATGTTGAATTGTTTGCACTTTGGTCAAAATAGTTCCAGTTCAGCCTCCACTCATGCTGTTCTTCTTTGATTCGTCCAAGTGCCCTCAAGCTAACGCATGTTCCTTTCTTCAAACAAACAGCACTGGGAAGTCTAGATTTGTTGCTTTGAGTTCCCTCAAGTTACAGCCGCATACAGCCCGCTCGGATTCAAGTTGCGAAAGCATGCTACTGATACAGATTAATTAGGATGGCTGACCTTCAATTTCGCCTGAGATCATGCCTGTCTTTGGAATGATTGGGTTCGAAGTCAGCCAAAATACTTTCTGAGACCCTAAGCATCCCTAAGCCCCCTGAGGAGCCTTGGACGGAAAATGGATGAAAATAGCCAGACATCTTGCTGAGCAACGTTGAAGTTTCAACAGCCGCAGCAGTCGAAGAATCCGAATGGCTCGGAAACCTTTGATCATCCTCGCAGCCTCGATTGGGCCCGGGCGACATATTCCGACATACAATCAATGTTAGAAGCGAAGGGGCGAATGGGGAAAATGTTGACTGTTTTCATGTGCGTTTTTGTATGCAGCCAGCTTGCTGTGGCTAGTCCATCTCCACCTTCAGTGTCTACAACGCGGGTAAACCAGTCAGGTAGTACCACAATCAGGTCAGGAAGAAACCATGTCCGCAAATACCTGAGAACCGCAGAGGGGCAAGTGGCAAAACAAATCTTGGAACCAAAATGTCCAAAATCAATCTTGGAATCTCTAATGCATCAAGGCTTGATGAGAACAAATAAACATCCTGCAGGAAAGCAGCCTACACCCAATCTTTTTGGGATCCAGAATCAGCTCACCGTTGTCAAAGTAACCCACCTTGACAAACGAAGGCTTCACCATTGCGACAACCATGTACGTCATTCCCAATCTATCGATTTTGAATCATTTTGAAGTAAATGTCATTAGATTTCAGTTTCACACCACACAAGAAACTTCTAGAAACAACTAAGGCAACAACCATCAGGGTTGCTGCCATGTCCAATGTCCAAAAGACCAGCGAGATCCAGCCCATCATGGTGGTGAACTGGCAGAATGGATCACAGTCTACGAGCTCCAAAACTGAAAAGAAACATTTAAGTGAGGCCAGGCCCACAAAATCCTCATCGGGATTGAAGCATTGAAGAGGTATCCACCAAACATCATAACCTTGAGAGGTTGAGCTGAGTTTGAATCACTCAAGCGGACTTCAGTTCTTTACATATATGATCATATATGTTGAATGAGTGCTAGTTACCCTTGCGATTCAGCGATCGATTCTTGTGGTCCACTGGGTTAAAATGCTTGTGACAGCTTGTGCATCTGCCTGGAGTTCGATTCTGAGATCTCCGCTAATGAGGACCATGCTGGCTACATCCCAGGAAAGTCGGACAGGAGCATTCGGACTCATCGGAAGCCTGCCATCAGATTTGTCCATCAAAAGCTTCTGTGGCCGTTTATACAATTCGAATCTTTGAGAAATTGAAACATAATCAGTACGCTAAAGTGCGTGGGGCTGAAGCAAACCATGCAGGAGCGTCTGGAGCTTCCGCTTCCATCGTCCATTTCCACGCTTATTATTTGTCCCAAGTTCCTCAAAGCCAAATTGAAAGCCGGATTCAATGTTTAATGGTTTCATAGTTCCATTGTGTAGGAACTTCTGAAGCTCACTGGCAGGAACAATGAGGATCAAGACACATGCAAAGCGCAACAGTTGCAGGCTTCAAAGTTTCCTTTTGAATCAATCTCACTGCAAGTGAGAACGCAAAACCTTCTGGAATAGTGATGAAGCCTTCCAAACGAAACCTGTTGTGATTTAGGTGTGTTCCATTCGAACCTTTTCCTCCTTTCCTTACGACCGGTACAGCTTGTATTTGGAACCAATCTTGTGAAAAACCCTCCAGAGACCTCCGGGTCCATGGACAGAGGCTCCCGATCTGAGGACTGGACCACAGACATGGCAGGCAGGGCAACTTTGTCGAGGTCTTGGGTGAACTCTGCTGTCAAATTACCTGGAGAAGGATTTGCTGCAAGGGTCATGAAGTCTTCAAAAAAAAGAAATGCGTACAGGAAGCATCGATACAGCCTATACTGCCTATACATACATGTACTAAATAATCTGGTCGAAATCTGCATGACAGAGCGTGTCAGACTTCTGTGGGTCACATTGCTTGTGTTTTCTGTCTGTCCCTCCTGCCTTCCCAAGCTGACAACTTCACCGCACTCTTCTGCCACAAGGACTTTGTCTGAAAAGTGTATTCTTTCGCCTGCCAACACTCCAAGCTTGCAAGGCTTCGAACAGACCCACAAAGGAGAGACCTCCCTTTATGGCCCTGTCCGCCTGCTATCAGACCAGCCAAATGCATGAGGCTATCTTTGCCCGTGCCCATCCCAATCTTGAAAATGGTGCGTGTACTTTGCTTCCCTGTCCCTTGTTTCAGTGTGGGTGAAGGAATGTCAGAGTACTGGTTCCAGAGGCAATCTGGATTGGTCTGTCCGCCTTTTCCGGCTTTTCCCGACCCTAATAGTCAGAAAAGGAGCCTCCACAATCCCTCCATTGATGACGATGGGAGCAAGACCAGCTTCCCTGCAGTGGGATCCACACTGAACATGAAGATCCGTTGAAATCCGTTGAACACTTGCAGATGTTGAGATCTTGCACCTAGACTGCTGGGCTGTGCACACAGATCCTGTAGGAGTACCAGCGGATAGAGTTGGCGTAGCAAGCATGCCTGGAAATGTAGCCCCGAGATTCTCCCGAACTCAAGGCATCTCATGGCACTAAGCATGATCGAAATTGATTGAATAGCTGCTCAGCACTGACCTTGTTGGCCTTCGTCTATCTTTGGATCTGGAAGTGCCTGCAAGTAAAGGGTTTTCAATGTTCAAGTGACTTCACCTCATGTATCATAAGATGCTCTCAACATGATTGCTCTGCCTCTCTTGTTCCACTAATGCTGAGCCTTCCCAGAACCTGACACGCCATGAAAGTTTCGGAAATGCATACTACAAATGAGAGACTGTTTCTCCATACAACAAGTTGACCAAAAATGTGGGTCTTCAAGAATGAGGCGATGTGTCCAGTGGTTGCCTTCTCCTGATTCAATTGCTCATCCTGCGCAAGCTTGCACTCACAGAGTCACAGAGACTTCTTGTTCAAATTCTCAAGATCCGTGAAGATCCAGTGAAGATCTCGTGAAGATCACAGGTTCGCCAAACACTGTACTGCACCACTCCGAATCACTCGCAACTCTGTGGAAGGGTCCTGGGCAAATCCAAGACGGTGGCGCATCCAAAGATTCTCCCGTCGGAGCCTTGCAAGCTCTTCTTCATACTCCTTCGCAGATGATGAAAAGGTATAAAAGGTTCAAGTTGTTCTGATGAAATTGTCAGTCGCATCTAAACATATCTAAAGATCTAAGCAATGTCCCCGCCCGCTCCTGCTCAATCTCATGAACAAGATCGTGAAAAGATCGGAACAGTGTGGCGGCCATTATTGAGCTCTATGCACCTCAGGCCAGGAATGGGACCGAACATGACAGAACTCTACTGCATTCACTGCATTCCTCCTTTGCTCATGCCTCACAGAACGATTAACCAGAAACGTGATCTGTCAACGAATGGACCTAACAAAGTCACAAAGTCAATCGCTTCCCTGAGACATTCACCAATGTTTGGCGGAAAAGTCTGCAGCTTCGCCGCAGCATCATAGAGTCAAGTCATGGGACTGCCGAAATTTGACAGCAAGCCCAGAGCTAAATCTGAGCATCAAAGTCCGTGATTGGGGTGTAAAATCAAAACATATGCAGTGCATGCAGGTGTGGATCTGCTTTTCCAGAGAATGTCAAGAATCTCCCATGCGATCAATCACTCCAAGCGCTTAATGTGCAACTATTCATGAAAGCTTGACAGCACGCCGAAACTCTTGGCTTTTTGGGTGCAACGGGGTGACCAGTTCAACTTGCAATCCAGGTGATACTGCTACTGTCTCATGAGATTGAGCTCGTTCAGACTGACATTTGCCTTGTGGCATTGCAAGGTCGCAGGATGCACATAGAATTTCTGTGCTACAGTGAGCATGTGGCACTGTAGGACAGTGGCATCATATGACATGATGCTGTATTTGCCATTGTAAATGGTTCTCGGGTTTGGACCATTGCGAACTTCTAGCTTTTCTGTGCCTGTCACTTTCGAACTCTCCCTCTTGATTCCAGTTTTTACTCGACAACTGAAGGTGGAGCGGTATACCTCAACTGCTTCAGTCAACTGCTTCTCTGACGGCCTCCCCCAACTTTGTCTTGAAGTAGTCCCGAGACCATTGATATAACTTCATCCTGGCGGCAGCCTGGGCAGAGTCAAAACGAACTCCAAGGGGTGCAGCAGGGATACTTCGCATCATCGAGGCTTTTCACACATCGAAGGATAAGTATGTTAACATCTTAACAAATCTTAACTGTTAACATATGGTAACATATGCCACTACGATTGACTGCATGCGAGAGGAATTACAGGCACTGACACGGCTAAGAACCGAGCAGGATCAGCCTCACCTGCTGAGGGGTCCTCTCTGATCACGGCCTTGGTGAAGTCCTGCAGGATGCAGGATGGCCACACAATGCATTGAACAAACTATGCAGCATTGCAGCATTGCAGCATGCAGCATCAACTGACAGAATCTGACAGAGAATCGAGCTGACAATGTTGACATTTTGCTGGGCCCATTCTATGAAATTGTCTCGTTCCCCACTCGTGCCAGGTTGCCTTCAGAATATCCGGAAGGGCCGGAGGGACTGTGATCTGCTCTGCACAAAAGATCCTTCAAAGACAACGATGTTTTAGGGCGTTCATGTTCCACACGCTTGCATCAACATGGATCAACATGACTGATTCTTGCGCAATTCTACTCTTTCGGGAGCCAAGACACCTGTTCACGTCCATGATCCTGCCAGCTTGTTCACCGTTCCTAGCAGTGAAAATTCAAGGTCAGTAAGCTGCTAAAGTGAATGATGTAACAAACGTGATGTGAAGCATGCAAGGGGTCCAGGAAGCACACCACAGAGGCACCACCGACGTCCCGCAGTCTCAAACTTGAGCCAACGCCATGGGTAGTTCTTCCTTTTGTCAGCTGAGTCTAGTTGTGAATGTGACTTCTGCACGCTCGTTGAAATGCCCCACATTGAATTCGTTGAGATGCAATGCATTTGGCCATATTTTTGTGTAGGTCTGACGCACATGTACATTGGTAACGTCATGATCGCATGCAGTGTCTCCAGTCTTTTCCTGAGGACAAATTCAGATGCAGAAATCAAACATTCACCCGTAGCGGCCCGTAGCCCATAGCCATATGTAGCTTCTTGCTACCATGGAGATGGCTCGGGGCGCTCGGGGCTCCATGCTCAAAAGCCTGTGGGTATCTGTGGGTCACTAGGATTTGTTTCAAAAAGAAAAAAAAACTCTGGCACCAGAGCAGAAGCGGTCAAAGCTCAAATTCAGTCCGAGTTCTCGGACAGACTAGAATCACAAAGCATTTCAGAAAGCTCACTTTGGGTCACCTGCATTTCGCAGCGGCAAAAAAGATTGTGACTGTATGTAAATGTCATGTGCACTCGTAACCAAAAGAAGCAGATAGGCCAAGATAGACCCATCTTTCTCATGACAAGCCTCCTGTTAGCGAGAGTCATGCATTCGCCTGGCACGGCGATGTCTAAAAAACCAATTCCATTGAGAATCTGGATGCTTCGGGAAACTGTCTGGATGATTCTGGATGAATTTGGTTTAGCTCTTTGACTTAGACACTCTGCATGCCTTGGCAGTCCGGGTTGGGTCACCTTACCATGGCTCGGACAAAAACAGGAGTCAATTGCGGTATTGCTTGCAGTGTCAAAACTCAACTTACAAAAAAGATCAAAAAAGATTCAAATGATGTAACGACCGCTGTTTGAAAGGCTCCTGTCCTGGGGACTTCACGACCTCCGCCTTAATATCGGCACGCAAAGGAGTCTCGATAAAGTCCATACAAAGGTCGAGTATGAAGCACAAATGCTTGGTCCACATTTGAGCTGCAGACGCGGCTTTTCGGCCCCAGAATGCCATTCACAGACGGTTCTAGTCTTTCTCTCCTGGGAATGGTGATGATCATTCGAGGAAAGTTAGGGAAAATGTATATATAAGAGATTATAAGAGTGTATAAGTTTTCTCAGTCAACGCTTCGACAGTCGTGTAGAATGTCTTACTTCCTCAGGCGAGCACTCTCTCAGCGAGCTGTCAATCGGTGACAACGCGTTCACTGTCGCAACTGGTATATTGCTTGACACATCCAGAGTCCTCACGGAGACAACACACCTTCACCGCCCTTCATCCAGTCGCCAGTCATCTGCTGCACTTGCGTTGCAAAATATGTCTTCTTCTCCAATGCTCAGCAAAGCTAGCTGCCCCAACACTTTCCTCTCCGATCCATTGCGCGGCAACCTGAACACACTGTCTTGCCTATCTAGACTTGGTTAGACTTCACTACTTCGCAATTTCTCCATGGCCTTTGTGCACTCGCAGGTCTCGAATTTCTGGTTGTCCTGTCTGTAAATGGAGCAAAATCCGAAAGCGCACATAGAATCCTTATTGTTGTCTGGCCTTGGCGCAGCCTGAGTCACAAGCATCTGCTGCTCATTTGCCTTAGAGCAAGAACTTTGCTGCAAACGAAGGAACAATCCGTGCAGAAAACTCTGAAATTGTAATGTCTGGCTGGCTGGATATAGCTGGACGGATAGCTGGGGTGGATGGCGTAGTCAATGTGTGTATCTTTGTAGGTTTGCGCATCAAAAGCCCTAGCAATTTCATGCAATTTCCCACTCACATTACCCAACGCACTTCCATGCACTTCCAAGTGCAGCGCCAGCTTCTCCACAAGGGCAGCAAGTCGTTGCCACTGATTGTCCATGTGAGCACTCATCTGTTCAAGCCTTGGCAGAGAAAACTGAGAAAAAACAACATAATACAAAACAGAAATGGACCCAGCTTTCATGACCCGCAGTTTGCTCCACTTGTCCAGGAATCTGCTTGCTGAGTCAACAGACTGCTTCGCTCTTTCATCTACCTCTACACGCACAACTTGTTCTGCACTTTTGCAAGCGTTTTCACTTATAAGATATATAAGAGTCATACACGTGCTTTGATTGTTGTTGGAAGGAGCATGATCCCTGTGGTCAAAAATAGCTTGCTTGACTTTAGAAACTTGATTTCCTTGTCACTTCCATTTCCGCAGCCTTGCCATCGAGCTCTGAACACTTCTCTTGCATTCGGATGGTCTCCTCCAAACATTTTCGGTATACCCAAACAACATACTATTGAAATCTATTGAAGTTTGTTCTTAAAACTAATCCCCAGATGGTCAGTGGCAGTATCGTGGTTTCCTCTTGCACTTTGTCCGAAACTTTCTCTTCCAAGTCTTGAATGTGCCGGGAGGACTGCCTGCCAGACATAGCATGACATAAACTGTCATAAAGCCTACTTCATGTATCTTCACTGCTCAACACCCGCTGCACACCGAACTGAGTGTTTTGCTTGTGCATATTTCTTGTCTCCAAGGCAAAAGAGTCCACGTCCTTCGCCCAAGGGTACAGAATGGTACAGAGGGCATGAGTAACCGGAGTAACCCTGGACCGATTCGGGGAACCCAGGAATGTCCGTCTTGTTGGCTTTGGCAGTGTCCAAAGTTTTGATGCAAAGCCTGACCAAAGTGGACACAACACTTCAACAAATCACAAATCACTATACAGTATACATCAGTATACATCAGTATACGGTATAAATTCGTTGCTGATTGTATCGTCTCTACTGTCATCATTTCATCGTCATGGCATGTCAAAGTCGCAAAGACCTCAATCTCAATGAGAAACAGAAACACCAAAGACTGTCTGCTTCCTACCAGCGTGAGAAATCGTGACATTCCGGCTGCAAGCTGTTTGAGGCGTACCAAAACCGAGCAATGTCAGCTTGAACTTCTTTCACCTTGCACTGTAAACACGTCTAGTTCACTTCAACTCGGTCAGTGCAGCGCAATTGGTTAATGCATTTGGGATTTGCTGAGAGCAGAGCCTCCTCCATCTTGGCTAAATGTCTTTGGTCCTAACATACTACACCGTTTCTGACACAGCACTGGGAATAGACCTGCCATCCTCAGTTTTGCTTCGGAAATTTAAGGATTCACAGATTCCACAGACATCAGCGGACTGATCCAGCACGGTTCCATATCCATCTGCTTGCAATACCTGGGTGCCCTGTGCGTACCTCCTCCAGTTTCTTGTTCCAAAGCTGTGTGTCTTCAATGCGCGCTCCAAGCTGGCACAGTGCTAGAGAGAGATACAGCAATAGACGACATCAAGATTACATACAACAAGAATGCTGGTTATTGAATGTTATTGTAAGCACATCTCAATCATGCCATATCGTGCCCTTGCATTTCCAACTTGCAGTAGCACTATCCAAACTATCCGCGCCTGACTCGTTGTTTCATGGGTTTGCGGCTTAAAGGCTTGCAATTCCTCTGCAACCTGCAGCATCCGCTGGTCAAGAGCTTCGTCTGGAGCTCTGCATATTGCTCGTTCTGATGTTTGAACATGGCAAAGGAGAAATCAGGAGAAACATGGTAGCGATCTTATACTGTATATAGAGAATAATATATATATATATGTATAATATGTATAATATGTATAATATGTATAATATGTAATTATATACACGCATATCGTTACATAAGTGTGCCAAGCACGTGTCTTTGGTCCTCATCATGTATTATATTTAGGTATGATATGTACAAACATGAAGCAGTTGTAACTTTACAATGTTCCAATTTCCTCCTGCCTCTTGCAGCCGCAGTGATAGTTCTTCAGCGCGGCTGTCTTCAGCATTTGCTCGCGCTTCACTTCTGTCAATGCGTGTCCTGGCATAAACAGCATCAGTTCGCTGGTCAAGGGAGCATGGATTTGGGTACGTGCCCTAATAGAAGGCAGCATGACCCGTAATCTTCGACGCTAACTTTCATTTCGCCCAAGTCTTTCCTTTCCAAGCATGGATGCGACAGGGCAAGAGCACAATCAATAAACGGCACGCAGTTCACAACCAACAGTTGAAGCAGCTTGAAGCTGCTCATTGCCTCGAGGTCTCTAGTTCACCTTCGAGTTGTAAGCATTTGTCTGGCAGTCCTGATGCCTGCAATTGTAAAGTTGTGAGCACCGTGAGCACATCAAACAAGAAGCAAAGAGCAGCCCTCCCTGATTTACCATATGGCCTCGATTTCCTTTGGCAAATCAGGAATCATTTTGGAGTATTCCTGCATCGACCATTCAAGCGGCAGAAATTTTGAAGGAAGGAATCAAGGCACTCCAAGTCTCGAACCGTTCGCAAGTCTGCTTTCAAGTTTTCGATGGAGGTATGGTGAACCCATCGATGCAACACCTGCCGCGCTGCTGTGCATGGTGCTGCGATGCGCCAGCATAAGAAAGGAAGAGATATCAAGGTCTGCTACAAACAAGAAGTGTCAGTAGAGTAAGGAATTGTTATCATGTCCCAACGAATGAACTTTTTCGTCACTGTGATCCCGTTCAGAGCGTTGCTCGTGCCTGGTGTGTCCGCCGCCTGAAAAAGCCTGCGATGATATTGAGACCAATCTTCCTGCAGGTCACGGGACTGGAGAATCGAGGCAGGAGTTCAAAATATTAAAGTTATATTAAAGTTATATTAAAGTTATATTAAAGTTATATTAAAGTTATATTAAAGTTATATTAAAGTTATATTAAAGTTATATTAAAGTTATATTAAAGTTATATTAAAGTTAT
>Ga0126342_10015835_pt1 | contig 13184 bp, 9 predicted proteins | sample Cyp1metagenome_FD_92528 | JGI IMG/M metagenome (GOLD analysis project Ga0126342, IMG submission 92528) | Coral microbial communities from Lord Howe Island, Old Settlement Bay, Australia - Cyphastrea 1 metagenome | ecosystem: Host-associated > Invertebrates > Cnidaria > Coral ... | reverse complement strand
TTATGAAATTTATAACTGTACATAAAGTTGACATAAAGGATGCTTACCCGCTGGTAAACGAAGATTGATATGGAAAACCGCCATGTTCTTGGCTAAACTCTTGCAATCATAGCTACCAGGGCGGTTCCAGGTGTGGTTTCTGGGATCCTCAGCCGCCAGGTGGCGAGCCCATTTGCGGCGCCCCGGCCAGTCACGGGCTCTACGTTTGCCGCCTGCGCCACACCCGCGAAGGCGACGCAGAGATCCAGGCCTTGTGCGCGGCGCTGGACACCAGTGTCTTGAGAGGTGGAAAGGCACCACAGGGGCTGAAGCTGAACCTGCATTTGTCAGATCCTTGGATTTTTCATGGATTTGGATGACATCGTTGACTTTTTTTCTTGGGATTTTGGTTGACGGTTGACATAAGAAGTTGGCATAAGTTGACATGGGTTTAGGGTTTTGTGGGTTTGGGGTTTGACAACAATGTTAAATGGTGATGCATCTTTGTGGTATATTATGTTGGGGGGCTATAGTGCTGCCATATATTGGCCTTGCAGTTTGGTTGACAATGACTTGGGGTTTATCAAACATATGAGACATATACCAACAAACACGGGATTGGTTCATATTCGTTCAACTAAAACAGGTCTATCCAGCCGCTATACATGGTATACATGGGTGGATTTTAAATGGCTGCTGCTGACTTCTGTTGCTCAATATTTCATGTATACGTCATTTGGCAGATCAGTGGCTTACAGTAAACATTGTTTCTATGTTGGAAGTCACATGCACGGATAAAAAGTCCGAGTAGTAGCTCAATTGTGTGGCGCAGTGACAGTCGCTTGATTGTTTTCTCCTGGGTTTGCTTTCACCCCACTCGCAAAGGAAACTATACTATACAAATGCGTATAGTGGAGCAGAGCCTCATGATGAACCAATCACACTGACAGCGCACTGCTAGGCTGAATATAATGTTGGTAAAACAATAATAAACCATCTCCCAGTCATCAGCATGTTTATAGATATAAACTGACCATTCCCAGTCATGGGTGGTAAACATGGCATTTTTTTGTTCCCCACGTTAGTCCTCAGAGCGCTGCCAAGGATGTGCCTTGTGTCTCTTGCTTGGGCTGCACCCTGCAGTTTCAGTTTCTTGGTGTTGAATCCTGAATCGTGATGGGCTGGGCGCACGTGAGGCAATGATGAACAACTTGGCTTTATAATGCTTTATATAATATATATGTATAATGTGAACAAAGTGGATTGAACCAGCATGAACCGAACCAGGATTTTGTTTATTTTTAAGAACGCAGTTCAAGTAATTGTAAGTGTTGTGAGTTGACTCGATTTGGCATCTGCCCAACACAAATTGAGATCTTGTCAAGGGATTTGGGACCGCCGAGGGTTATGTATGACCATGAACCATCCAGAATGTGAGCCAATCAAAAATAAGGACATGACATTAATAACAAAGAGGATGATGCCAACAGAAACGAATAGCGGCCAAAAACATGTTTTTCACATTAGCTGTTTCTGGCATTATGGAAACAGGAAAGAAAACGACGCCAATAAGGAGATTAACAACAGAGATTAGAATTTGGCAAACACACATAAAAATATAAAACAGCAGGGAACATTGAAACATTGAAAGTCCATTAACTCGGATAGGCTACAGAACGGCCACATTTCGAACTTCAGCATACCAATCATGATGGGATTGCAGTAGTTTTGCGGGGTCCCCAACTGGGTGTGTCTGGCTAAATCCCCATATAAAACACCATGAACCTATAGCAGATAGTGTTTAGAACCCGTCTTGTTCACTAGTTGCACGCCATTTTTTTAATGGTGAACCAAGTATAAATCCCTTTGTTCTTGCATATAAATTCCCATGTTTCTTCATGATGGTTGAATCACTATTTACACATTAACATTTGGTAAACTAATCGTTCGCTATGGAAAACCACAATTTTGAAGAACGGTAAATCAAACAAATAAAATGCCATTTATAGCCCACATCCATGTAACAAATTACCAGAAGGTGTATCCCCCATTATCCACTATCTATCCATATTCATCCATTGTTGTTGGATGTTGTTGGTGATTTTCCCATTATGTTTCCATATGTTTCCCATTGTTGGCCATTGTTATTGTTTTCGAAGGATTTTCCCAGGAATTATTAACCACTGTTTTCCCATGACTATCCGACTATCCCATGTTTTTCCCTAGACTTTCCTATGGTTTTCCCATGATTTCCTATTACCCTCTGGTAATTTAAGATAGCTATTGAAAATGGCCATTTATAGTGGATTTGCCCATTGAAAATGGTGATTTTCCATAGTTATGTTAGTTTACCAGAGGGTATTCTCCCACCAGCAGCGTCAGGTTCCGCTTCCCGGGTTTGCTGAAGGTCTCTTTCGACCGCGGCCGCGTGCAGTCGAAGGACTCCAAGATCATTCCGCGACCGCCACCGCCGCCGTCGAAACGGGGGAACGCGGTGCCATATGAACCTTGGACGTCCTTAGTGAACTACACTTGGTGATACCCTCTGGTAAACTAACATAACTATGGAAAATCACCATTTTCAAGGGGTAAATCCACTATAAATGGCCATTTTCAATAGCTATGTTAAATTACCAGAGGGTAACTGTGATTATTAAGAACATTTAGATATACTGATATACTGTAGTTAAATAGTTTAGGGATGTCTAGGGTACTTTGTTGTTATTTGCTGCAACTCAATGGTATGTTATGGTATGGCATATGGTATGCGGATGTATGTGGTACAGGAGTATTAATAAATGGTACGGCCAAGGCAACTGGCGTGCGCAGCTGCGTCCCACATGTTCCAATGATCGGTGACAATATAAAAGTATATATATATAAATATAAATATATATTCGTAGGATCCATGGACCATTGGGCAGATTAAGCAACATCATTTTGTCGGACCATGTTTTGTGTTGCATATTGTATCGTTTACCAGCTGATGGTGGCACGGGAATGCCATGAAATGATTATCAAATTATCCCTTTCATAGGAGGGTGCTTCCATTCGAAACCACCAGTGAATCAGTGGTTGATTCTATATGCCAATGTCCTGGTCCGTCCTGCAGGATGAATCTCAGATTTGTGGACCCTCAGACTTCAGATTTTGCTCATCTTGGAAACTAAAGCATCCCAGTTTGTCCCATCAACAAAAATCAAAAAAAGTACAAAAATCAAATCTGACAAAACTAGTTTGAAATTACTGTTCTATCTCTCTGGTGGGGTGCCACAACGATTATGTTTTTCTTGATCCATTCGCCACCGACAGCACCTGCAAGCGGCTTGACCCAAACATCGCCAGCCCAGAGGCCCCGTTGCCCAACGCCCCACACGACGGCGTGGATCGGAGCATGCTGCGGAAGGAACGGCCCAACGATGGAAGGGCGGACACTTGGCTTAAACATCATGGTGGATTAGTTATCAGATTTTTGGGCATACAATGGCAACTATATTTTACTGGCTATAAAGATGAAATAATGGGTATATATGGGTAATTATATTTATTTTCATTTATATTTTGTAATCTGAAAACTTTATCCACCAATCAGAATATGGGACAATGGTGTATATGATTGATAACGATTCATAATATGGGATAATCCTGGCTGGGCCATTGGCAACCGCATGTCTCAGTCAGTTCAAGACTGATGAGCCAATGTGGACTGGTGCTTTCAAAATCTTTCAAACCAATGATATGTTGGTTATATAATGATTATAACTGGTACATTATAATTATAATCAATCATAGAATTGGATGATGGGAAAATTTACAGGAAAGCCCTATATTTGATGGTAAAAACCATGGTTTCCTGTAGATTTTCCCTTAATCCAATCCAGTGAATCAATGATCATTTGGTTGGTGGTTTGATTGTTTTCTGTATTTTCGACCATGACTACGGGATGATGATCCTCGCTGACGAACATTCTTGTAGCATGAACAAGCAATCAGTTATCTAACGGAGAAACTTCGATCCTTCAACTGACATAGACCCTGAGAGTTATGCATTTAAAGAGGTTTGAAGAGGAAATCCCTCATCCAACCCCTCCCCTATTGGGCAGGGTCTATCTTGGAGGGTAACCTTAATTTATGGGGTGGGTTTAGCGGCAAGAATATGAGGATAGAATTGACAATATAATTTCCATAAGTGAAGGTCGTGTACTGAGGCTTCATAGCACCGATATTATTTGAGAATTTGTTTATCTTGTTCTGCTGTGGTTTCCGAAGGTGAGGCATGGGGTCAAATCCAGACTGTCCTGACATGTTCAGGAATATGATCAAAATGCATGAACATTTGAAGCGGTAAAGTCACCAACAGGTCCCTGAAGAAGATTGAAAGTTCTTACAAGCCACAACCATCCCTTTTTGATTCCTTTTTGGAAGTTGTCTTCGACCATCGAATGTTATGCATTTATTCACCTCATGAGCCAGTCGGTGCACTTGTGATATCCTGTGATTTCATGAACAAAACTAAGACGTTGCAACTGTTCGGAACAATCCCAGAAATCTTGCCCCATGAAGTCCCCCATGAAGCTGCTAAAGCCTTAAGGACAGCACCTCCTTCTACCTGAACCCCTTGGCTGCGCGTCGTCCCGATGGTGCCAGCAAGGGAGGCGAGGAGGCCGTGCCCCACAAATTGGTGAATGGTCGCAATGGCGCACCGCAGCAGCAGACCTACTACTTCTCCGCTGGGCCTAGTTTTTATGGCTCGGAAGACTATGACAGTTGCCAATGAACCGAGGAAAAGAAAACATGGTGGGTGGTTTCAACTCTCTACATATGGTTGCCAATGATGCGTGTTTCACTTATGAACTTGGATGTGTAATTTCTCCTGATTGACTGATGTACTTTTGGTGGTGAAACCACCAACCGGGAAACGCGTGGCATATCATATGGTCGTGATATGCAGGGTGGTTTCAGATGATGTGGTGGGACCGTTGAAGATCAAACTGGCATTTGGGTGGTTGTTGCATGTCTTTGCGAGAGTCTGATCAAACTCCCAGTGTGATGTGGGACAGAAGGAAGGATATGATGGATCAACATTTTACACCAGCTGGTGCCCCCCAGTTCTAAGTTGGTCCATAACCCCCCTTTTAATCCCTTTTAGCTATGACATATATCTACGATAAAACCTGTCCTACCATTTTCTACCACTTGTTAATTCTCGATGTCTCCCAGCTTTCCCACCATCTCAGCCATCTTAACGCCTTCTGTCCGAGCCCAAGGCGAACATTGGTGGTGTCACCTTGCCCCTGTCGCGCCACGTGGGCCCAGATGGTCAGGCGCAACGATCTACATCCAAGGGGGGATTCAACCCAATTCCCGGCAGATCAGTGTCCCTTCCATTTTGACTCCAAACAAATTTTATAGACAGTGATTACGTTTTTTGTGTTTTTTGTACGTGTTTGTGAATTTCGGAGGGACGGGATTACGCAGATGGGGGCACAACTAATCACATCAAGCATGTATTTTTTCCGAAGACCTCCGTACGCCTTGGTGTTGATGAACGGTTGGTGAAGGTATCAATGACCTTCTTTTTTGTGTACAATCTGGTGCCCTCCCTTGATCTGACTTGGTTTATAACTATGGATTCCTATATGGAAACTTATGGGATCATAATAGTTAGTGCGGTCTTATCTTAAAAACCTCGTTAACTATATTACTGGTAACACACATATAGCCACGTCGAAAACCTTCTTATTCATGTTTCGTAAGAGGGTGGCAATAAGGACCTCGCGTAAGCAAAACCCTGGTGTGCGTAAGCCCGCATAAGCATCAGCGTAAGCTGCCGCGTAAGCATTCCCTTAGCGCCTTCAGAGGAACAAGACCTTTTGAGCACAGCTCATATAATCACATACATATATCTGGTTGGTGGTTTGGAACATTTTTTATTGTCCATAATATATGGAATAGTCCTTCCCAATTGACTTTCATATTTTTCAAGATGGTTATTGCACCACCAACCAGTATATCATTATCCCTTTATATATTTAATAGAATACCATATGCCCATAGTATATCCAACCAGTATTATATATTAATATCCCGGGGATGATCTCCAATTAATACCCCTGGGATGATATATCATTGAATGACTATATCCCATGAATTCCCATTAGATTCCCATCATATCCCATGATACCCTCTGGTTATTTAACATAGCCATGGAAGCCATGGCCCATAGAAATAGATGATTTTCCCAGCTAGAAACCTCCATTTTTGGTTGGGATTTTCCATGGCTATGTTAATCATAACCAGATGGTATCCCATCAGGTGCATGCCTTCGAGCCCTTTCGGGTGCTGCATCAAGTCTTGACGGCGAACTGCGCCTCGGCAGCTTTCGCCGGGGAAAATCCGAATGGGAAAAAAAACGTGGGAAATGTGGAGGTTTCGTTGGGAAGGTCGGACCTGTGAATATGGGATAAATATAGGTTTATGAACATTTTATAATATCATGATTTCCTTTTTTGCAGATTAAATTTATCAAAGCAACATAAAACACACATAATTGTTCCAGCAAATCCCTGTCATATAACATAGACGTTGCCACAAGATAGTGCTGTAAGATAGATTACAATAGATTACATGGAATGTAGCAATCACTCTTCCCAAGACTGAAAAAGATCATTGCTGCAAGTGCTGCTGTAAGAGGTAAGAGAGGCAGACCAATGACGAAAAATGGGAGTGATGGGCGGTGATCGGGTTTCGAAACGCAACTTATCGACGGGCATGGTGGGTAATTGTCACTGTCAGATTCTCAGCTATGACTTTAATCACCTTCCGACATGGGAACTGTTCCCAATTCTTCCTGCTGATAGGTTGGTGATACCAGTAGCCTCAAACTTAAGCCAGTGTGGCTGAGTAAATTTACCGCGAGCTGTCAATGCACTCACTGGTCAGAAGCCTGAGCGATTTCGGGTCGCATTGAATGATAGGCTATAGATTCCCATGACGTGTTGGTAACATGACCTATAGATATTACGGAAACTATGCCGCCATCCTGGAGCCAGAAGCAAGAATTGAACCAGGTGACATTGATAGGCATTTGATCCCAAAATTTGAAATGTGTGAGGTGTATATTTCAGCTATTCCAAAACGACACTGCTTCTAATCTCCCTGATTTTTACCACCACCTGCTGGTTACGCTGGTGACGCTCCCTCCAAGAAAGATGCACGGGAACTGATTTGACCCAGCTCTGCAATTTCCAGGTCATCCCGACTCCCACGGCACAGGCGCTATCAATGGCTTGTTGAGCTGCTTCACCTATCACAATGCGTTAGGACTGGCAGGGTCCGTTAGGTTGAAGCTTCGTGTCCCCGGAGGCCTTTAGCCTGGTTGATTCGCTAGGGATTCAACCCACAAAAAAAGAGAACTGGCTAGGTGGAAGCCACGATTGAATGTGGCCGGATTGGATCCCATTGGCATTTTCTGAGATGGATGCAGCCGTGTATTTTGGCCCCACTTGTCAACGGGACATGGTCCAAGTTGCCGGTGCTGTTGAAAATTTTCAGGTTGAAGCTCGCAAAATCATAGCGAGCATTGGGTAAACACACTTCCGACCTCGGTTTGGTTGATTTACTGTATTGGTTGAAAAGTGGCAGGAACAATGTGATATTCCATGAGATTCCACTAGCCATAGCATGTTGGTCATAGCATGTTGGGTGCTATCCCCAGGTGCGTTGTTTGTTTTCCATTCCACCGCATGTTTCGCAATCTGGCAATGCCCCGTCAGGAAATAGAACTGAGCAGCGTTCACGTCGCATGTGCCTTGGACTTCGAGGATCCGGGGCCTACCTTTGTGCAGTGAGCAACAGGGAGTCACGCGCCTCGATGATGATCACGCCTTGATTTGATGAGTCAGGCTTAGGATTGAAAGCTCCTTTTATATCTTTTATTGTACAGTACATGTTTTGGAAGTCAGTTGAATGAGTTGCAGTACTCACGTCAGTTAAACGTTCAGCAGTTTCAATTGAAACGCGTTTTGTGCTTTGCTACTTCGGAAAACTGGGGGGTCAACCGGCCAAAGCCTTACCTAAGGTATATTTCTACCATACTCTCCGATATCATGATATATATATATATATATATATATATCATGTGTATATATAAAATAATAATAATAATAAGCTTAATGATAATAGTAATAACAATAACAATGATATATGTAATGTATAGTATATATATATATATAATGTATACATATACATAATGTATATATATAGAGATCATATGGTTCTACTTTGAAAGATAAAGACTGATAAAGATTGGTTCTGCAGACGGGACGATCACTGGGACCCAAGGCCAGGTTTGGCAGCCGTTGGAAATCCGCCTGGGAGCTCGGCAGTGAATTCGTGACTGGTGCCACTGGTGACTGGTGAGGAACTAAGGGGGGCAACAAGGGGATGCCTTGAAACCAGAATGATCAGAATGGACTAAGTTCCATTTCTGGTCTTTCAGTTTATAACAGTTTGTAATGTACCGGCCTATTCAGTAGGAATGGGCTACATCATGGGTTAGTGTCAAACTTAGTGGTTACCTAAGTGGCTACTGGTGGCATGTTGCTTTAGGATGCTTCAGGATGGTGGCTACTGGAACCCTGAGCCATGTTGAGCCCAAAACATCATGTTTTGGGCTTAACAAAACAATCACAATATGATCCCAAATGGATGTGCCCCAAAACCGTTTGTATAGCCCAAAAAACTGCATTCTTGGGAAAATCACGAACATCCATTGATATTGGAGACACCTTTTGTTTCTCAGAAAAAGCCAGGGCTGGGTCACTCCTTGGAAGAAACATTGAGGTCCAAGAGTTACGTGGTGGATGCGGTGAAATCAGAGCTGCTGGTCCATCATGATAGCCAGGGGCGCATGGAAACGGCCTGGGCACCCAGGATCTCCCGGAACAGCGAGGCTTCACAGTGGTGCCTCCCAAGATCTAAGTGGATTTATCATGACTATAGCAATAGCAATACTGCCAATACCATCCAATACCATGCATTTATTGATTCAGACATATTCAGAATGTGTATCACTAATTAATAGCAATTATTGATGCCCATCCTTTCCTAGACGGCGTAGCCTGAGTCCATCCGGTGTCCCATCTGCCAGTTTTCAGCAGGTTTCAATGGTGCGACTCGATGACGTCTTGCGCCTCGAACGCTTAGATGCTGGGGAGCTCAAGTCAGACAGTTGATGTTTGCAGTTGATGTCGAAATTGTTGAAGGCTGTGGAAAAAACACATGAACAGCAGCTCTTCAAGCTGCAAAGTGTATTCGTTTTGGCTCAAGTTGGATGAAATTACGCAGTAACTTTACCTCATCCCCTACTGCTCCCCAGCGGGGACAATTTCAATGCATCAGCTGTTAGGGCTCGGCATCCTGGTACTGGCCGAAGCAGCCCTTCACCCTGGGCAGCTCCATGACCATCACGAGCTCCATCATCACCAGAAGAAGATTGTGTGGGCCAGCGGCCTCTCAGTGCATCCAAGATGTTCCAAGACAGATCACTACCTGGATCAGTATGAGATTGCCTTGATCTCCTGGCATGCCACCTGGATTTATATTGGCCAAAACAATGATGTGTTGTTACTGCTTGGCCAATTGTTTATTCTGTCAAAGTCGAACAAATCAGGACTTGTCAGCAACAGACTCAACAGACATGGGCGTTGTTCTTCAATAAAGTTGTCCTGGGGTCTGGGACAAGCTCCGTTTTTTTGTCTTGGGCCCACCAGTTCCGGGGAAGACACTCTTCATAAAAAATGGGGAGCCCGAGATCCGCTGTTTTTTTCTCTCAGGAGACGGAGAACAAGGCCTTTGATCCCTATCTAATTTGCCATGTGCCGGAGGAGGGCAGGGAGGCCTTGGACGACCAGATTGAAGAACGCTTGCAGCACCTCGAGAGGATGGGGGCCAAGTTGATCTTCCACCGCCTCAGTTTTATTGACCGTTTGGCAGAGACACTTGGCTGGGAATTCGTTCTGGAGATATGTTGAACTGTTTCGTTATACCTTACGCTACCTATTGGATACCTTGGTATACCACTGTTTGCTGTTCTATCGCATTCCGACGGAAGCGATATGTGCCTTTTTCAGTTGAATGGGGACCATATCTCCTTTTTGTGGGGCGATTGTTTGTTCTCTATCCTCTCTAGGGTGATCTTCCAAGTTTCTAGAAGCCTAGTCTTCTTTAGTGGTTGAAAGCACCCAGTAGTCGTCCTTTCATTTCAATTGGTCGTCCCCCAACCAACCAGTCCCTGCATTGTGGTGCCAGCTACAAGTGAAATGCAATTGAACATCCACCATTTGTAGATGACTTGTCAGCTATAAACCATCCATTTATAGATGATGCTCATTGATTTTCATTGAGTCTTCTTTAAATCCCCATTGATTATATTGATGTCCACCCATCCAACAGATGTATAAACTTCACACTTACAACATCGGCATCGCCAGGAAACTGCAGACTGAAGCCGAAGAGGATAGTGATCCGGAATGCATCGCGGGCACATTTCTGCGCTTGGAAATTCCTCGCATTTTATCAGGGCTTCCGCTTCAGCGCCACAATCGAAGCTATGCTTTGTACACGGACCAAGATATTTTGTGGTGGCGCAAGGTCCCTGGATGATGTTGACCAGCGTATTTTTTGTTTAGTTCTGAGCCCAAAGATTTGGAATGTGGGAATGGTCAGTGTTGTTCCTTCATCTGAATGATATTTATTTTATATCCCTTCAAGTGCTGTGCATGGGATTTGGCACATATCCAATCACAATGTCGTGCCTCCCAGATATGTGTTCTCTATTTGGCTTATAAGCACCCATGAGCTATGGATAATTATGGCGGATACCATAGTTATTATATATATATATACTGTATATATATATATATTATATATATTATTTATATATTATATATATTATAATATATTATATATATATATATATATATTATTATATTGGTATTTTCTATCACTAAGTTGGAGGTATCTACCATATATATCCATATATAAGGTTTGTGTAAGGGGCTGCATCCCCAAAAAATATTTCTTTCTATGGTACAGTAGCTCTATTTTACGTACAGTACCTGAAATGGCCATTGATATTAGTTGTAATTAAACCAATTTTATAACCATAAGCCATAGTGATTATATTTGATCTATAAACCATAGGTATATTATGTTGTGTCAGTATATATGATTCTTCGTTAACAAACTTCGTAAACTAAGTTGCACCACCCCTGCAGGTGAGCATGAACGAATTCATGTCCTCGATTCCCTCATCGAAGTTCTCCTTGGCCTACACGGGACAGGTTCGGAGGGAAGAGGGGCCGCTGAACACTGGCGTGCTCCTGGTGAAGCTTGGTTGATGTGTCCACATGAGTTTCAAAAATCCCTGGTGAAGCTGGGTTCTTGAAAATGCAGATACCATCATGAATGATGGGTTTAAAATGGTTTTAACCAACAGAAATCAGGGAATATGTTATCATGTAACTGATAAATGACGGTTCACCGATTATGAAATAGGGACTTATACTACCCAGTTTCTTTGAAATTTGCTGGGGGTTATGCTTAACCCATAAGTAGGGAAACCGATGAACGAACTAGTACAATGAGATGGCATCGGAGTATTGTTAATGGCTCACATGAGCAGTTTCAAAGACGTTGATTGGTGTGAATTGTGTGGTGATCTAAACCATGATTCACATGGATTCTATCAACATTTGTGACACACACACACACTTATATATATATATATAATAGTTGGTAAACGATGGTTGGTTCATGATGTTTAGGGATTTGGGATTGTACTGAAAAACCTGCTGGGATTGCGATATTCCAGTATGGAACTCCCCATTCACCAACCATTTTTGCTGAGATGTTCTACTAGGTTTTTGACACTGAAACATGGGATTTGCTGTTTGGTGATTTCGTTGTTTTTGCCAACCTTTTGCTGTCTAGACGGTTTGTGATTGGCGTGGTTTTTTTTGGCCCACAAATGGCAAACACCCTAATTATATCTAATGATTACTAATTGTCCAGCTAGAAGCGCATTTTATACTTGGGATGATTTTCGTCGCTTGGCGCGAGCAATCAGGAATTTGCCCATCTACAAAAAGGACCTGCCTGCCTTGCTGAATTTTATGTTTGGCGATTTTCAGATCAGCACTGCGTGGGACCAGGGCGTTCTCAACAAGTTCTACGATGAGAACGTGGGGCGGCTGCGGTGGTCTGTGAAGTGGAATTATAGGCCAGGGGCTTCAGAATGGCTTTGAATAAGTTCGTTTTTTTTTCACAAAGTCAAAACGACCTGATTACTGTATAAATGTTGGTTGGTAAGCGCCCCGCAACTTGTTTCAGCTGGTGAGCTCTTTAAAATCAAGGCCAGAAGTCTGACCGGCTCAGGATGTTCTGGGATGGAAAGGATCATGTGGCCATAGTCCACTACTGGGCCATCAAACCTTCAGATGCTTTGGATTGTTGGATCAAGAAGAGGTCCTTGAAGAAGTGCCCTGAAACCTGGATATTGCTGAGTGCATTTTTTTAGATGTTGGTTGGATGTTTCCCGGAAGCTGCTAAATAGGGAAGTGAATCAGCTGGGGCTTCGCTCAGGACATCGACCTGGGAATGATCCCAGACAGCCTGCGAGAGAAATTCCAACAGCAGGCCTTGAAGATGGCAGAGAAAGATGACCACAAGCTTTCCTTCATGAAAGAAGTGACTACACTGACTACACTTTATTTTTCTCACACCACCGAACTCCAACATGGAAACCACACATGCGAATGGCATCGAAAGACTATCAAAAGATGGTTTCATGGAAAAAAACACGATATGAACATGTGAAAACCACCATTTTCTTGCGTTCGGGTTTTGGTGGTCTGTCGAAGCATGCTAAGTTCCCTTCCCATGGCCCCAGTTAACGGAGTCGACCCAGTCCCGGTTGAACTGGAAGTTTGGGGATGCTATGGGATATTTTAGGGGTAGAACGGAAGGAATTTTGAAAAAATTGGTCTATCAATATCATGTTTATCATGATTACAATGGAATATTATCGAAGGAAGTTTAGAAGTTAAACTTCCGACAATATGGACAGATGAAAAGCAGAGCAGGGAAGAGGCAGAGAGAAGAGAAAGATCAGAAGAAAGAAGAGTAGAAGAGAAAGAGTCAGA
>Ga0126342_10015834_pt1 | contig 13185 bp, 11 predicted proteins | sample Cyp1metagenome_FD_92528 | JGI IMG/M metagenome (GOLD analysis project Ga0126342, IMG submission 92528) | Coral microbial communities from Lord Howe Island, Old Settlement Bay, Australia - Cyphastrea 1 metagenome | ecosystem: Host-associated > Invertebrates > Cnidaria > Coral ... | reverse complement strand
GTAGCTGACAGAGGTGTTGCCTTGATGGCGTGTGCCTTTGCTTGCGACCCGAGAGCCAAGTTCCACACCTCCGGTGGTCCCAGGCGCCGCCCCTGCCTTGGCAAAGGCCGGGGTCGGCGGATACAATGGCATGAACACATTTATATATATATATATGATGATGTCAAAATAGGCGCTGGTTTCACACAGATGCACTTTTAACAACTGTGTGTATATAGCCGTTTGTTTTTTTGGCCATTGTTTTATTATTACTTTGTTTTTGTAGCATTGGATTTTGCTGTAGATTTCATGTGGTTCTGGAAAATTTAAACGGCACAGTAGAGGTGAAAATAGGGCCCAGATCCTTGCTTCTACATTGTTGTTTTGCAAAAACAAATTTGAAATAGACCCATGGCAAATAGCAAATCCAATATGTATTTTCATCCGACTGGGAAAATGGGGCCTGGCGTCCCATTCTCCATTTCGCTCCAGCATGTTCCCGAAACATTGAGGACTCTCAAAACATTCCATGATTATACTAAGAAAAACATCGAAAAACATTACCATGGACTATGACTATTATGTTATGGTGCATGCACCAAGGGCTAAAATCATGGGGATTCTTTCGGTGTTTCTGGGCACCCGCCAGGTCCTTCGAGCCCAGGAAATGCTGGTGCAGCAAACCCGCCGGGAGGAACTGGAGACCCAGCGCTTTCAACTTGAGGAGTCCATGAAAGTCCTCAGCCACAAGGTCGCGACTCAGTCGGATCGGTGGTTGCGGTGTATCCAAACATGAAAAGGTCAAGTCAGATCTAGTAATTCTATGTAATTCTAACATTATGCACAGACCCCGTGGTTTGCCCAGACTGCAAGATTGAGGATTCCCTGTCGTCGAACATGAGAAGAGAAATTGCAGAAAATACTGCGTATACGCAGTGTTTTCTGCTTTCGGATTCAGAGTTTTCAGGGTTTTAGGGTTTAGGGTTCGTCGTCTGGTAAATACCAAAACACTTGCCCTGCGCAGGTTTTTGAGCATGTCGAAGTCAAAGGATAATATTTGAACTCCATTCTAGCCTTGCGGGCAAAATATAGGGTCTTGCCGTAAGATTATATCAAAATGTCATCCCTCAAAAGTCACTTACGATTCTGTTGTAGCCCATTAGGCTATGTGCCTCCATTACCTCCCAACAAAAAGTTCAGTACATTCAATACTCAGAAGAACTTAGAAGTTATAGACCCGATCAGGACATTTAAATACATTTAAATACATTTAACTTAAAGCACAATTAGTAAAATTTGTGTTGATAAGTATTGGTATGTGTTGACTGTGTTGATATGTTTTGATGATGTTTGACTTGGAAAAGGCACCAAGTTGTGATTCCCTTCGCCAAATTGCTCGCCACAGATCCGCCGGGCTGAGCCACGAGACTCCATTGCAACGGCAGCTTGGAAGGCATGGACCACATGTCGATGTTTTTGGGACTTGTTTGGAGGTTCAAAGGCTTGTTGGCACCAAAAAATAATCGGATTTTCGGATGTTCATGGATTTTTCGGAAATCTCGAAATCCAGAATCTCACAGCGTTTGGAACCCTCGATGTCGTCGGATTGGAAGATGGATTGATGGTGTTAATATGTGTTAATTTTATTTAATTTTGAGCTCAGCATCCTGAATGAATACAAATCCGATTTATCGATCTGAACAGTGAAAACCTCCAGTTTCAATACCTTTAGAAAGCTGTTGCCTCGCGCCTGCCAGGCAACTCTGCAAAAGTACGAGGCAAGTGACCCTTTGCCATCAGAAGCGTCGTGTTGTTTGAGATAATTTGAGATAAGTTTGTACAGATGTAAATCATTGTGAACGTTGTAAATCCATGTACGCTATCCAAACTGCCCAATTGTTTTCTGCCTTCTCCAGGTATTTATTTTGAAGTAATAGATGCAATTTGGGTCAATTTTCGAGACTCAAAAGGGTGGGCAGAACCACTATATGGCCATTTGCCAAAAATTGTTGACAGAAATTTTAAGTACCAGTGGTTGATAATACTACTCAACACAATGTCCAACTTTAACAGAGTCATAGTCATCATAGTCGGCTTGTAGACACCCTTGGAAAGCCAATAAAAATAAAAAACAATGGTGCATAGGCTGAAAAGTACGAATCATAATCCATGTATAGTAGATAAAGATGATAAAGCCAAGAATAATAATCTATATAATCCCTGTAAAGTAGATAAGTCCTTATAAATAGAACAGAAAATTATTATGGAAATCCCTGGTGCATAGGCTGATCACCAGCAGTTGCTGCGGGAACTGGTGCCGCTGCGGCGAGATACCATGCAGTGTGGGTCACAGCCTGGGAGGATTGTCAATTTACGGGAAAACCAACTGGGAGTTTAACATGGTTTAACCTGGTCTGAAATGGTTTAACCTGGTTTGAAATGGTTTAAGATGGTTTAACATGGTTTAACCATGAAAATCATAAAAAAAATATGGGGAGTTGCTCACAATTCATTGGAATATGATAGAAATGCATAGAAATTCACTGGGAATATGGGATATACTGCCGACTGGATGGATAGTCTCGTACAATTTAATCTTTTGCTAAGGGGAACATATGCGAACCTGATAAAAAAATAATGTTGTCCCTCTATTTTTTTGAACAGTATCCTAGGATTATATATCTAAGATGGCGCATGCATCGAGAAACTGGATGCTTGAGCGAACCAGAACGAGTTTGGTCTGAACATACAGTTGTTGGATGACGTTGGCGTGCCACAACCTGTCCTTCCATGCAGTTTGTGCTTTGCGTGGAGGGAGAAGTGACTCCTCATATGCCGAGGTTGCTTTCTGCAGACTGGAGGCCTTTTGTGAAACTGCCAAAAATCCTGCCCCTTAAAAGACTTCAGCAGAAAGAAACCCACTGAAAAACACGAAATAGCAAGGGTGCTCTTTTTTGATTAGATACTAATGTCATGTCATTGTCACCAGTTTCTGCCTGTTTCAGTCGGCGTCCGTCCCCAGCCTGTGCCAGGTATGCCCAGAAGTACTCAGATCTCCCCGGAGCCATCAATTGGAAGAGACAATGGGTCCGAGCACTGGAAGATCGCCAGTGGAAACCTGTGAGACTGCCCGCCTAGGCCGAGAAGGGCCCAGAGTTGGCCAGTGGTTTTCTATGTCCAAAGGAGATCAAATTCAATGATTGGTGAAGAAAAATGATCTAGTTCAACTGTCACATGATGCATTTTTTGGGACATACACAACTAGAGCAGTTAGGAAGCCGCAGTGTTTGTGAGACAGCCTTTGCCAAAGAAGCGTTTCGTTGCTGCAACAGGTTCCTGTTGCTTTGACGGAAGCAGTGGCTGAGAAAGAACAAGAAATACTGCAAGTCCGGCGTCCTTTGTGTGTTGCTTAAATCTTGGGACATCCTGCGTCATTATCTTGGCAAGCACCGAGTCATTAGCATGTCATCAACATGTCATCAACAAACGTAATCAACAAACGTCATCAACGTTGCTGAGGCTTTTTAGGGCTCAACAGTTGTAATTAAGGCCCAACGACAACTTGGGGAAATCTTTGATGAAACGAAGTTGCTGCCAAAACAGATCTCAAGTTTTTTTTTCGCTTCTTTCAAGATGTGGCAAGCACCCATCACCCAGCCAGGCGCAACAGCGTGTGCAAACACATTTGCACTTGCAACAGCCCGTATAGTCTTCAAGCAATTGATTTGCTTCCAACTTCTTGAGAGCCACATGAATGGACGCAGCAGCAATGGCGGCCCGGCCCTCGGGCTGCTGTGGACGGTTAACACATTCAGCCGCAAACGGAGGAACATACGAAGTATGTGATGGTAGGTAGCTAAGGCTTGCAATATGTCCTGCATTTTTGTTGCTGATGGTTGGAGTCAGTGAAGTCTCAATCAGTGTGACATGTTGTGCTGTCGCTTGCTTTGCCTTTTTCTAAATCATATGCATGCATCCATGGATCGGATTTTCTACTGTCCATTTGTCCATTTGCCTTTCTCAAAAAAAGCGCCAAGATTGTCACCTTTGACAATGGATAAGAGTTCTGCCATTTGTGCTGGGGAGAAACAATCCCGTGTCTCCTTTCTGGTCTCTCTTGCTTGGGAAGATGTTTTCCAACGTGTCCCGATGTAGGAGAATATATAACACAGGAGTCCCTTAAAAACTGTTGCAGAATGTTATAGATCCCGGTCACAATTTCCATGTTCCAATTGGTCCATCGGTTTATTTGAGCCCCCCAAACAGATATCCCGATTACAGGCGATCCATACCCCTGATCCATACCCAAAAATGACACGTTGTACTTACGGATATACCAGGCATTACCAGGCCACTATCGGTGTACCTTCGCAATAGGTCAGGATCAGACATCTCCTGACCAGCGGATCACCGCGGATCCATCCCCGTTGAGCCGTACATAGCCAGACTATGTATAACCCATGACGGATCCATGTATGGTATATATGCATTATATATGCTAACATTTGGGGTATATTGATGGGATCCATGTTACCATATATGGCATACATGGATCCTATGGGTAAGATTGTATTCATTTACAGATGATGTCTCATGATGTCTCCATGAAACTGTTTTAAAACCGCCATGTTTGATGAACCGCCAGGCAAGTCATATTTGTACTGTAATGAGTAAATACACAAATAGTGGCAATGATGTGAGAAACTGTGAGAAGAATGATAAGATACTGCTAGGGGCTTATGAATAAATTATGTTCGCCCATGTAGGCAGCAACGACCTGCAGCAGCGTATTGCTGCAATTGCTGCAGAGTCCAAAGCACGATCCGAGGCGCATCGATGTGTGCTGTGATGGAATTTGATTTGACCAGAATAGATGGTTTAACAATGTTTAACATGGTTTGAGATTGTTTATCATGGATATCATGGTTTCAGATGCTTGAAGCAATGGGAATAGGTATGTGATTTAACCCATTCAAACCAATTCAAATAGATGCTTTACCCGATGGGAATTGGGATTTGATTAGTACAAATGGCAACACAGATTTGAGCAAAACCACGTGTCCTCCTGGGATTGTTGGGCGGTCGACACGGAACACATTTCCAGGCTGGGGAAGCTATTCTGGGGAACACCTTCGGAACCTCCAAGGTGCGTCTTTGAACACACAGAGGAAGAATTTTGCAATCCTTGGCATTTTATGTAAATTGGTTGGCTTAAGGCACCTATAGGCACCTTAAAGCCCGGGGAAAAGCCTATTTGAAAGATGCTTTCACTTGCAGATCACTCAAATGCATTCAGATGCCAGATGCCATCATGGGAACCATTGCTGCCGTTTTCTGAGCCCCAGCACCATCAGAAGCATCAGGATCGGTCGTCACGGCAATGGCAGGCACCGTTTGGGCAGGACAAGTCTGCATTGAATATGAAAGTCAGCAGCGTTAGATGATGGTTTCTATATATATATATATATATATTTATTGCACTTTACCAGGTCTGTTTGATCTTAATTTAAGCAGGGGCAGCTAGCAAAATCCAAAAGTGTATATGGCTTAAATCCCAGTGCTTATTCGTTAAATCACAATCTTTGTGGTTCACATCCTAAATTCTGCCGCTTCAATTAAAACCACATCTTTACGGGATGAATCCGAATGTGTTGTTGGTTTATTCGATTGAGTCCCCTGTTTTTGTTGGTGAACTTCCCTGTGTGGCTGTCGTTTACCAAGTCCTGTCGAAGGTTGAGATGACCGAAGAGGCTCAAGATCTGCAACGCGGCATGGAATTGGCGGATGAAGCCTTAGAGGAACAGGCAGCGCTGGATGTTATTGGTGGTTCAGTTCGGTTGTCAATGCTGGGATAAAGCCCTGAAATCCAATGGCTGATTTGCACGTTCCCTGCCATGTGTTGCCATTGTTGGGGGGGGCATATTCACGCCCAAGCACGGGAATTCTGCACGGCCATAGGCCAGCGATTATGGCTCGGGGTCTGAAAGATCAAGAGCCTCGTGGCAGTGCCAAGCTCAAGCTGGCTGAGATTGGACAAATTGTAGCAACCTCTGGATGGTTTCGACTGGGGAAATCATCCCTTTTTGGGTGAGGAAAACTGGACGCTGAATTCATAGACCTGACATGATTATATGAATTTGCCCTTAAAATCCGGAACATCCAATTGTTGGGATTTATCGCACTGTTAGATCCAATTTTAGGGGTATTCAATTTACGGCCCATAGAACTGCCTTGAGTAATTCAAAACCAGCTGGGGCTGAGAACTTAGGGGTTACCAATTTTATTCTATTTGGAACATTTTGAAACATCTATGGAAGTCAAAGCATCACAACTTCTCCAGGAGAAATGTTAGTTTCCAGCGATCAGCTGGTTCACTTCCATTGTGATCGTAGATTCACTTCAATTGTGATCGTAGATTCAGACTGGACATTCTATTCTGGCATTCCATCTGGCATCTATTCTGACATCTATTCTGCCATTCTAACTGACATTCTATTCTGGCATTCTATCTGGCATTTATTCTGACATTCTCTCTGGCATGGGCAGTGCCCACTGAGCAGATCTGGAGCTCGCCGTTGAGGTCCGGCAGTGCCCACTGAGATCTGGAGCTCGCAGTTGAGGGCGTAGCCCGAGGCTGCCGGAGGAGAAGGAGGAGGCGGAAGCAACTCTGATAAAATCTAGAGACCCTCACCTCGCAGGCGAGACTTTGGGGAAGTAAGATCTAAGAGATACTAAGAGCTTCAGAGCTCAGTTCCAAGTAGCTGCAGATCGACACGGCAATGCTTCAGTGCAAATAGCCACAACTTGGGCATTGAGCATTGTCACTGACCGGGAGGATGCCGAAAGTCCTTCGTCTAGAAGACATATGTCCCCATTCCTGACGGTGAGATCATATCTGTATATTACAATATATTACATATATCATCATATATCATATTATGTGGATATACGAAATATTGTTGTCATTACATCATATTTTGATATATTTTGTATATCATACCTACACATGTATTGTGATTGCCCTCCCTGATGTCGGCCCCATTTCATTCCCAGCCTGGCGCAAGGTCTTCTGACGAAGATTCCGAAGAAGACGTTGCTCTTTCCGACGACTCAAACCCGTCGCCGTCCCAAGCTGCCATAGGATTTCTGGGGGTTCAGGCTTCAGTTCGTCCCTAGTCCTACCCGAAAAACATCCCAAGACGCCAAAAGATGTGGTGATGAAGGAGCACCCCCTTGAACAACCAACAGGGCGAAAACATCCCCCCCAAGGTCACCAGGGACCAAGGAGATGGCTGAGACTTTGGAGCAGCTCATCCTAACAGCAGGCAGAAGGGCAGCACTGTCGTTGAGAAGCATAGCCAGTTTGTTGTGTTCTTTTGCACCAGACACTGGATCAAACCTGCGAAAATTGTGGTTTTAGTTTGGTATTCAATCAATTTCATCTTGCAAAATATCCAACTCTACAGAGATCGTGGTTTGGGTTTCCAGCAGACATTGGCCAACATCACAACTGCCAATTCTGTCCTGTTGCTGCCAATACTTCCGTTCCTAGTCAGGGTTGTTAACTCAGCAACTTGGGGGAACTCGATCCAACAATTCAGAGATTTGTTGCTGTTGCACGCCTGTTCTGTTCCGATTAGCCCCATGCTGTCACCAGATGTCACCAGATGTCACCAGATGTCACCAGACTTGGCCGTGGCCAGCTCCAGACCAGGCTTTGCGCAAAGCCACAAGCAGGAGATGGAAAAGCTGCTGATGAAAGTCCGAACGGCCAAGTTTTGGATCCAAGTCGTGGGACCCTCAAGAGGTGGGAAAATTGTCGGAGAAAACCAAAATATGACTTGAAAATTATAGGAAAAAAAATGGTTCAACATGTTAAACTATGCTGCAACTCTAGGGAGGATGATTTCGGGGATGAAATATAGACCATCCAGCCGTCCCCGCGGGTTTGGAGCATCCACCAAGGTGAAGCAAGTTGGCCGGGCAGCACGGCGAGAGCTGGTGAACGGCCGTGCTGTGGCCGCGCCGGCATTTGCGACATCAACGATGTGCGCCAGCCGTTGGGCCGTTGGGTGTGGCTCGTGCCACCAGTTTGTCACCTTATAGGCGTTATAGGGCCCAGAAAGGAACTCCGATACGTTCGCTGGCCTACATGTTTACGGCCACATGTTTGAGCTCAAATCCAGTCAATACAAGTTCGTTGGAATGATGATTAAATATACATATATCTGGAGTTGACAGAGTCAGCGAAGGAGGCTCAGAGCAGGAAAGAGCAGGACAATGCTGAGACACATATGAGGATTGTGTAAAAAAAAATGTAGGTGTGTGATGTCAATGAATGGGTTGAAATTCCAGACCCTCTGGCCATTGATTTCTGCAATGCTGTTGCATTGCCAAACATCCGATTTTTGCTGACCTGACCCAGAGCCCTTTGTGTTTGAACAGCGCACATGTGCAGTATTGGAGCATTTACCCCCAAACAAAGCAATGGATTGATCCTAAAGATGACGACGATGACGAACCGTCCATGTGTGTGTGCATTGGTACCTCAATTCTGTTTCATGGCCAAACGCGGTCTTTCATTTCGATTACCCAACTGATTGTAGCTGGTTGTCATTGCATTCATTCAATGATGAGCCCTGCTCCCAGGTGTGTAAAACTCACTGGGTTTAAAACCACCCTTACTTGATGAATCAACCTAATGATTGGGACATTCCATGGTATTCCTAATCCCATTTAGAACTGGTTGAAGAACCCAGCGCTTTGGCACCTTTGATTTTTGAAGCCAGAGTTCTCATGATCATCTGGGTTTTCTGAAGATGGGCTTACCCCAATTCCAATTGATTATCATATATTATCATCATGTTCCCAGTATTTTCCCATTGGATTATCGTTCTTGTGCATTGTGCATCCCCCATTTTCAGGCTGCGATTGCTGCATGGGCGCTTGACGCTCTACGAAGCCTTAACGGTGAGACGCTCATGGGCCCAAAGTCGCAACAAGCAGAGGTGGGATTGAATGAAATCAAAACCTTTTGAGTCTCACCAATTGGCCAATTTGTTTGATCACTATGATATATATATATATAATTATATATATATATTGGCCATTCAATTTTTGGGGTGTACTCCAGTTTTGACATGTACAGGCAACACTGCCAAGAAGATGGAGGTTTTCAACATTCGAGTGACATGCGACTTTGAGGCTTTGGGACCCACCTGGAGTTTAGCTGCCCAGTCGTTGAAATGCGCTGCCCAACGACGGCTAAACGAAATTTGCAGCAGCCCTAGCGTGCACAATATCATTCCTCGCGAAAACCAACGTACCACTTCCACATGACATTGATAACCACGGTGACCCAGCTACACTCCCTGGTTGTAGCGAAATGCCATTGCTGAGGTTCAGCCAAGAGTGAGGACTGTCAATTCGCCAGTGCATCCGTGCTGCTTCGCAGTGGAGCAAATCTGCTGTCAACCGACGGCAGGCACCCAATGAAAATGCCCCTCCCAACAAGGGACCCCAAAATGAAGGATGGGATCCAATGCTAAATCATGGCTTCTGGGGGATATCAGGGGGAAGGGAATATTGTATTTGGTGCAGGTCTCACGCAAAATGGATCAAAATGGGCATTCTGCCACTTGGTTCAGTTCTCGGCTGCGCCAGGGGCAGAATACCTGCACACCTAGCTGCCAGCACTGGCACCCAAACCTCCTTGCAGCTATTGGTGCGGCTGCTGCAGTTTGACTCTCAGAGAGACCCTTGAAAGTGGATCGACATGGTTCAAAGGATGTTTACTCCCATTGGTACCCCATCTGCCGATATCCTGAGGCTGGCACCAGCAACTCTTCTCATGGAGGATGATGAAGGGGCCACTCCTTTGGATCTGCTGGCTGGGACAGCACCCTTTGAGGCAGGATCCCCAGATGGATCCAGGGAATCCGGGTCTTGGAAATTACTTGAGCGCTAAATGAGTGCTTCAGGATGTTGATCCGTGCTTCAAACAACATCACAGAACATCATAATTAATCAAACAAATATCATATATCATCATATATCTATGTAATTCTATATATATATACACAAAGATGTCACCCGAAAATGGGATGATCATCCCAGTTTTGCCCACATTTTCTCGGATCCCTGGTGTTTCACATCCGGCCGCTGTGGTTCCAGCAAGCCCCACAACGTCAGGCAGCTGCAGGCGAGGCGCTAGTCCTCACGAAGCCGGAGGACTCGGGGCCTGCCCCGTGCCTCGGCGACCGTGGAACGTTGATGGATTACTATAACAGATTATTGTTACCCTCTGGTAATTTAACATAGCTATTGAAAATCACCATTTTTAATGGGAAAATCCACTATTAATGATTATTGACAAATAGATTAGATATGGATATATGAATAATAGATTATAGTCTAATCTAGACTGTTAGATTATTGACTAATAGATTAGATTCATGATTAGATTATAGTCTAATCTAATAACATCTAATAACAATCAATAATTATAAGAGATTATGATGGTTATTAGATGAATTAGATTATTGACCCATGATTATTAGCAATAATCTATTAAAATATGTTACTGAGTTTTTACTATTGTCTATGTTATCTATTAGAATAAGAACCAACTGGAAGCGTTTTTCTATGGACCAATAGGGAATAATCAGGCCATAGGCAACAGTTTTGTGGTGACCAACAATGTCTGCAAGTGTGTTTCACATGTTTGGTCCAATAGACAATCATAGTTAGTTTATGTTAGTTTATTATAATAATTATGATTGATTATGATAGTTTATAGTCACTATAATTTACCCAAAAAAGTCAAACATAGTTACAGTAGTTTATCATAAGAATTATTGACGATTGGGTAAATTATAGTGACCTCACCGTGACCGAAGCCAGGAATCATGGTGAGCTTTGCGGGAATCATCCCCAAACGGCAGATTATTACGGTTAGTGAAATATTGCTATCCAGATTTGATGGATTATTAAAATATATGATCAATGGTCCAATAGAAAATACTACTTAGATGAGTGGCTATAAAGACCATAACTGTTAACAATGATAATACAAGAAAAATCCCAGATATTATTTGTAATAGATGATGATTATTGCTAATCCAATAGATAATGCAAAAGATAGTCAACAATACAGTAATCATAAGTTTAATCCATCTATGGCTTTGGTTTATTGAAAATCCGATGGATTGAGAATAACCATTTCATGGGTAAAGTAACCATAGATGGATTAGATATATGTTGATCCATTTAGACCTTGTTTGGTACATAATATATATATATAGATACATACATACATACATTCATACATTACATACATTACATACATTACATACATTACATACATTACATACATTACATACATTACATACATATATATATATATATATATGGTCCCGGCCGGCGGCCGGCAACCCCCTCATGGTATCACCCCCATCCCCCTCCCCCATACTGGTGGCCTGGCCATATACGACCATCCGTCAAGATATCATATGCCATCCTTACCTGCTACCCTCGTGCCACTTATACACTACCCACATGATACTCCATACAGGGTTCACTGCCTATATTTCCAGACAATCTATTTATAACCTGTTGCTGCCCATACAGTACCTTCATAGTGGCCATGTACTCGCTACGATCTCATATGCTATACATACGTGCTAGCAACGTACTACCTATAGACTATCTATACCCCTACCCATCCCACAGGGGGGGCGGGGTGTGTAAACTATATTTTACATAGTGACATAGAGCCTCCTACATACAGCCTACATACAGAACCATGACCATGACGTGGGGGGTTGGGGAGGGGGTGCTGGCCTGGACCATACATGTACGATACAGTAATATATACGACATTTAATGATGAATGTGTGTGTGCCTGCGCGTCAAACAATGCATTATATACCCATATTGGGGAATGATCATCAACCCATTGAAGGGTCCCGATATTGTGAAATATTCTGGGATGGATGACCCAGTGCACAGATGATATGTCTGGATATGTCGTGAATATATAAGATTTATATGCATGTATGTACGGTATGTGCATTAATTATGGTTTGTCGTGTCCGGTACTTAGGCGATAAACAGCAGGGTGTAACACATACCACTGCTGGCTCATATGTCAAGGTTCCACTGTTTCATGGATGTTTCAAGCTTGGGGTTCCCCACCTTTTTTTGGTGTGATGTTAGTCTGTATGCCGTAGTTCCAGGTTTAATGGTATCAACATGCATCAACATGCATCAACATGCATCAACTATAACCTCCTTCAGCTCAGGAGGTTCTAAGTTTTAAGTTGGTCGATGTTCTATGATGTTCTATCCGTTAGACTTTTGACGTGTGTTTCGGGGTCCAACAACGGTTTACACGTTTTCTGTCACTAAGAAAACAACAGAAACTTCAGCTGCTCCATCGACTCAGGTTGTTGTTCCAGCTTTCAGAGGCCGTTTGGGTTCCCCAGACCGCCCACTGCAGAGGACTTCTCCATATGGGGGATCCCCTTTATCGCTGGATGGTTTATGAATAGAAAATCCCAATCTAAAATGGATGGTTTAGGGCTACCCAATGCTACCCCATTTTAGGAAAACTCCACATGAAGCTTAACAACAGAGCTGAAGTGTGAAGAATTCTGCTAGGGATTGCCTGGAACATCCTTCACACTTTCCGCTGAAACCTTGGACACCTGGCTTTGGCCCGAGGCATTGACATGTGCAGCTGCCCTTCCACAACAAACCGCTCGTTTGTTGCAGCAGTCTCCCGAGGTAGCGCCGGCATGGTAGGTGAATGGGTTAATTTTTGACCTTTAAATGGATGCAAATGGACAATGTATAATTCTGGCTAACATTAATGAATTTTATTTGTTTGATGATATATTCAGTTTTTGCAATCCAAGCTTAAGCAACTGCATCGGAGAAACAAAAATTGGGCGATGTGGCCAGGTGGAGCCGACCTTCTGCACCATGCCATGTATTACACGCTTATATGGTTTGCATATAGTTGCTGTGTATATAATTATAATATTTATACGGATATATATATATATATATATATATATATATATTGTTTTCATGTCTTACATCCGCAGGTGCCGCAGGGAACTTTCGTGTCAAGTGTGCGAAGGAAAAGTGCCCGAGCGTTGCCTCCTGGGGGAGGCCGAGCTACCAAATTGGTAGCGGAGCTAC
>Ga0126342_10015833_pt1 | contig 13185 bp, 15 predicted proteins | sample Cyp1metagenome_FD_92528 | JGI IMG/M metagenome (GOLD analysis project Ga0126342, IMG submission 92528) | Coral microbial communities from Lord Howe Island, Old Settlement Bay, Australia - Cyphastrea 1 metagenome | ecosystem: Host-associated > Invertebrates > Cnidaria > Coral ... | reverse complement strand
TATATTATATTATATTATATTATATTATATTATATTTTTAATTATATTAAACAATATTATATTATATTTTATTAAATATAGCATATATTATATATTATGTATTGACTTATTTTATATTATAGTATATCATATTGTATTATATTAAATCATATCATTTTTCATTGTATTACATAAATTAAATTATATCATATCATATGAAATTATATTATATTTTATTTCATTATATATCATATTCCATTATATCATATTATATTATATGATATTAGTTTATATTATATTATATATATCATATCATATTATATTAAATCTTATTATATTATATTTTATTATGTTTTGTTTTATTATATTATATTTTATTAAAGTATATCATATCATATCATACTATATTATATATCATATCATATTATATTGTATCATATCATATTTTATTATATTTTGTTATATATCATATTATATCATATTTTATTATATTCTATTGTCTTATATTACATATATATGTATATATATTCATGGCAAAGAGATTCAAGAAATGAATCCCTTCACTTAGGCTGATCCCCGAAGAAGCCATCCCCGGGAGACCACGGGTCACCAAAGGTCCACGTCGCGTCCCCCGAAAGCGGCGCTGTGGAGCAAGGTTAAACGCCCTGGAGACACCGCAGAAAGTCATGGAAATGATGATGTAATTCCTGGAAAATCATTGAAAATTCATTGAAATGCATGGAAATTCATGGAAATTCATTGAAATTTATGGAAATGCATGGAAACGCTATCGCAGAATCATCAGAAATGATCAGACATGTACCATGAGTTGGTTGCCATGCTTTAGCATGTTTTGCCAGCATCAACGAGGATTTAACATATTTAACGTTATTTGAGTACGAAGACGGTGACAAGAATGGTTCATCAAAGTTCGTTAAGAGCAAATCTTAATCAGCAACAATCACAGGTATCATATCAGAGCTGTTGTCAGTCCTCTATCATCGGTAGGGTCACTCATGGGTTTTCAGACTTTGCGATTCCTCAAAATGACCCTCTGGTAATCCGACATACAGTAGCACCAGAAAATCAGCTGTTCATGTCCATTTAGGGATAATTTTCGAATCAAACATGGAGGCAATCCTGTTGTCTTGCTTCACTACATGAGGACATCCAAGACATCCATCCCTTCTTGACTTCCCGAAGCAGGAGTTGCTGAACTACCCGGCCTGGTCAACATACAAAAAGCGACATGGAAAATGGCCCAGTCGAAATAGTTGATTTACCCATCAAAAATGGTGGAAAACGCCATTCAGTGGCAATTTTCCGGTATCTGGGCTAAAAACACAGCCGCCCGTTGTCCTAGTTTCAAAACACAGCCCGTGGAAATGATTCGATGAACCATGAGATTCGGGCAAAGGCTGCCATGTGTTTGGGCCAACGTATGGTGTACTGCCATGGTTTTTTCCGTCATCCCACATTGGGAATCCGGATAATCCATATATAAAGACTATATTAACCCTCTAGTAAACGTTTACATAACTATGGAAAATCACCATTTTTCATGGGTAAATCCACTATTTCTATGGCCATGTTCAATAGCTTTTTGTATGTTTACCAGGCCGGGTAAATCCCTATCAATGGATTGATGACCATCCCGATATGACCATGGCGTGCCATGGTACGAGTGAATGGATGTAGCCATTCGCCCATGGATGGACCCGGTAATTTCATGTAGCCATGGAAATCACTATCTTTAAAAGCTATAATGTAAACCATCAAAGTAAATAAGATTAAGTAAATAGGCCATGGCTTCGCTATCATTTACAATTTATATCGCAATGTGTTTCCGGTAGAGTCACCAGGGGGATTTGGCTTCACCATCCCCATCTCCATCTCCGGCTCTTGGCTCGCCTCTTTGATCGCCCCAAACACGCACCGTGAGGCGGGCCACCTGCGTCCCACGCAATGATCTCCGAATGGTGGTTTTCAATACATAATCCATGTACGTACATACATACATACATATACATACAGAGAGAGAGAGAGTAGGGAGCGTCTCATGTGTATATATATATATATATATGATTGTATAATATGTACATATTATATATATATAGTTATATTATATATAGTTACATATATATCTATATAACATTATATAACTATATGTATAATTATATTCATAACTATACATATAACATATTGTATTTGGAAAAAAAACAAGTGTCTAATCTTGGTTTACTGATCTACCAGGCCTTGGCCACAGCATCTAAGAGGCCGCCGCCAGGGTCGCCTGGCTGTTCGAGCGGTTGCCATGGTGATACCCCTAAAAATGACCTGTTTTTTTGGGCTGGCAATCCCTAAAAATGACCTGTTTTTGGGGGAAAAATGATGGGTTTTACATGGTCTTACCAGGAAAAATGGAGCATTTTAGGGCATTCTGCGTTTTACGTTTGACCGAGAAACCACTACTGAACTGCTGTTGTGGGATCCCATTAAAAAAAGCACTGCGAATCACCATCCATACCCAGATTCTATATATTAAATATATGATATCCCACTAGTAATTATCCGATCATTTCATGATGATATATGATGATATATGAAATTCCACGAGATTTCAAGTAACCATATATAGAAATGATTGTGAAAAGCCCTGCCAAACCAGCCTTCCGTTGCTCGAATGAAGGAGAGCCAAAAGGTGCTATCGGAGCCAACCCAGGTGACGTACCTCGAGATGTGCCAAACAAATCAGGAAATCGACCAGGAAAAGCATGGGAATTTTAGTGGGAAAAATGGGGAATCTATGGTGGCTTAAAACTAAGTATATAAGTTGCGTTAAGTTATGTTAAGTTGATTTAAAGATATTTATAGACTAGATGTTTATAGCTTAGATGCAAGTTGGGTTTGTTCATGTAGCCTCAATGGATCCGGGTGGCACATGGTAGAATCTACATTAATAGTCACAAATAATTGTCATTCATCATTTATCGATATTTATCGGGTTTCTTTTGTTGTGTTTTACCCCAGCCAAAAAAAATGAACGCCTTTACATCAAACCGCCGGTGTCTTCCAGCCACATCAAACCGCAGATCTTTTAATCGTCGCTGAAATCACTGGCAGTGGCGGAGTGAGAAAAGACCACTTCTTGTCGAAAGAACTTGATGTGCGTCAAAGTCTGATTGATCTGCTCAATACCTCGCAGATCGCAGCTTTGAGCTGCAAGCTGTGCAAGCTGTGACAGCTGACCTTTATTTTTGAACAAAGATTAACAAAGTTGGGATACATATTCCTTGGCGTGATGAAAAATAGGAAGATAGGATGTTGATAGATTATGACAAATGGCCAACAGCCATGGTTTTTGGATGTGTTTGGCCTTTTAAAAACAACCTGTAAAACAGTGCAGGTTTCAACGAGAATTTTTGCTGCTTCAATCCCCTAGTTGCTGATGATTCATCTCCCGTTTTCTGGTTGGTTGAAAGACATGTGGAACCCCCGGAAAAAAATGAGATCAGTGGGGAAATGCATCTGTAATAGGAAGTCTGACAGTAAAGTGGTTTAATTAAGCTCAAACCACTCAAAACACGAAGCAGTGCAGTTTTCTTTGGTTCTTCCCCCAGCTTGATTCGTTATAGCGATACCTCACCATTCTGCGGGGTCTTCTATCCCCATGCAAGCCACTGGGGCCATTCCTGTCCCGCGCCATCTGATGGATATGCCGCATGATCCTCTTCTTGTCCTGGTGCACAGGGCGCCCTTTTCACAGAAAAAATGGCCTGGTCCACTTGGTTTTTGTTCGGAACCTTGGATTCTGACCCATACCTGACCATTCTCCTAGCCCTAGGCGTTTGTGACTTTCTTGCAGGACTGAGGTGCAAAAATGGCTATAACCCTCGAAAACTGGGAAATCTAAGGTGGAAATAGTATGAAATAGTGACATCCCTAGAAAACTACCGTGAACTGAAATCCTTACTATGAAGGACACAATAAAGCTACCACTGGGGCATGTTTTTTTGTAAAAGATATGGTGACTTGAGGATGGCCCCCATGGCAGCTTGAATTACCACATTCACCAATGGTGTTTGACATGTTTGGTTTGCACCAAGCCATTTTTCCAATGCCATTCGTTGAATTACCGTGGTATATCAATGGTATATGAAGCAACAAAAATCATCACTTTCCAGATTTTCCAAGCCATTTTCCACCATTTTCCAATGCCATTGAGCCCCACTTCATTCCATCCATCCATCCATTTTCCAAGCCCCACAGGTCCTCAGGGTCCGAAGCCAAGGCTTGTTGGATCTTCACGGGCGCCATGTTGGTATCCGCCGGACCGGTGATCATCAAGGCTCCCGGGGTGGCCACCAGCCCGATCCTAAAGTGGGATGCAGCTCCGGGAGTTGAGGGAAAAAAAAAAGGAGTTGCAGAAGAAATTCTGTTGAATGGGTAACTTCTATGAAAAATTCTGGGAGTTCAATTTTTTTCGGAAAAAGTGTAAGCTTCAACAGGCAACACGACTTGAATGGCTTCATCTGCTACTTTCTTGGATCTTCCAAGAAACTCGTAGGCTTTGAAGAGTTCCCAACAGCACCTTGGAGTTTATCAATGGGCTGGTCTTGGGTCCATTCAACAATCAGAACAGTGCGCTGCAAACGCTTTCGTATGCCATAGCCTTCTTCCAATTAAAAAATTATCTATATAATATGTACATATAATATGTATATATCTATATATATCTATAATAGGTATATATATATATTATAATATATCTTCCAATCTGTTTTCCTGCATGCAAACAGTGACCGGTTTCGGGTTGACGGGTCAGGTTTCGAGAAAAACCGAGCGATCCCAGGCGATGCCACGATGTATGCTGACCCCATAAATGTTCAATGGGTAATATATGGTTATTATATGGTTACCCATTAATATACCTATGATGACCCATATTACCCATATATTACCCCATATAACCATATATTACCCATTGAACCATATAATAACCATATATTACCCCATAGATGGTTAATATACTGTTCATAATGGTTAATATATCTGGTTGGTGGTTTCAACCAACCCCTCTGAAAAATGATGGAGTTTGTCAATGGGAAGGATTATTAATCCCATATATGAAATGGAAAATAAAATTCATGTTCCAAACCACCGACCAGGACAGATTTATAGTAAGAAAAAACTCTGCACTAAAATTGGGGCTGCCACTGCACTGCCCATATGTCTGCCACTGAAATCACTGGGATCGGAGGGACAATCTTCAGTCAAGCGGCCAAATCCTCTCAAAGAGATTCACCGCTTGATTGCGTACCTCAACTTGACGGCGGCTTCCCCCCTTCACCCACCGCCGACATGATTGGCTGGTGAAAGGTTGCCAGCGAATGCTTACAACGTGGAGGATTCAACAGGAAAAAGGTGGTGCATTTAACAGTGAAACTGGGGATATGAAGCAAGAAATTGATGGAATTGAACTGGAAGCAGGGGACAGGAAACCAACAAAAACTTGGTCCATTACGGTTGGTCCTTGTGGTTCTTCTTCCCTTACTTGCCAAGAAAATGGATGGTGGACATGTGCGACTGAAATCCTTACCAGCCTTAAATCTTCTAAATTTCTACAGGACGTAAACTCACAGCAACTGCCAGCTGGTTCCAGGGTTCCTTCATCTTTGGGCTCATGATCTCAAAGCGCCCCCCAACACCACGCCACTCAGTGGTTGCATTTGATGGTAAATGTTGTCCTGTTCAGAATTCACATGGCTAATCTTGGAAATAGTCTGCAAAAAAACAACAAGTTGAGTAGTGCATATACATTTCTGTATAAAGCACATAATGGTACATATACATATGCAGAATATATGATATAGAATGTTTATATATTATATATACATCAAAAGCTATGCAATCGAAGTCATACCCAGTTCATAGGAGACTGGTTGGACAGGCTATATCATATCATATTGCTGAAACTATCTCATTAATGATATAAAATTTAAATAGCCCATATCATGAGATAGTCCCAGTTTCTGACTAACTATCTCATTGCTGAAACTATATCATTAATATTGCTTAAACTATATCATATCATATTGCTAAAACGTTGGGCCAATTGGGCACAATGCCCCTTACGTACCATCATTTCGGTGAGGTCGCAAAACAGTAATTTATCCATATACATATATATATATATATACTGGTTGGTGGTGCAATAACCATCTTGCAAAATATGAAAGTCAATGGTAAGGATTATCCCATCCCATATATTATGGAAAATAAAATTCATGTTCCAAACCACCAACCTGTAAATATATATATACATATTGTGCCCATTATGTCCCCATTGTAGCAAACTTTACATCCCCATTGTATCCCACAAATTTGCCACCAGGTGGTTCACCTCCCCATTTCCGATGGTCAAATTCCCATGAAATCATATCTAAACCGCCTATGCTCACCAATCTTCAATCCCCAATCTTTCAGAAAAACATAACACCCATCTATATAGAAATAGACATATGTGATTGATCAATGGCCATTTCAGGAACCAATTGATTGGAGGTGCCGATTCCATATATAAGGCCTATATATATAAGGTCTATGTAAGGGAATATCCCCACAAAATATGGCCAGAAATATGGTACTAACGTACCTCCATTTTAGGATCCTGGAATTCCCATTGAATTGAATCAATCCCCAATCTGGGTTTTGAAACATGAACTCCCCGTAGAATTTCATGTGAATTCCGGCGTCTCACCGAGGCACCACCAGCAAGCGTCCAGCTCGCAACAAGGCGCGTGTGAAAGGTGCAGCCTCCGGATGCTCTCCAACCCCCACCTGGCGGCTATGGGGAGATTTCGTTGGGATTCATCTAACAATCTAACATTCTCCAACAATAGAATAGGATCTATAATCAACCATCGACATCTGATATATAACACATACACAACACAATAAGGTGATTATAGGTTATAGCAACATCAGTATATACACCAAAAAGGTACATGTATATACATCCATTATATTATAATTGTCAATTATATGCACTATAAAAGTTGTAAAAGGTTGTTGCCTAAAAAACACATCGCGGGCAGCCTTGACTTGGCAGCCTTGACTTGGCAGTTGATAGGAAACATCAGGTTTTTGGTACAGTTCTCGGCTTTGTCTGAAAAACAACGGGTAAAACGAGGTTTTTGTGGATGCGAAAAAGGACATATTTATATACAGCTCCTAGATTTGTGAAGATCCCAAAATTCAGATAAATATCTTCAGATATCTTCAGTTCAATCAAATCTCTGACATGATCAAACAAAATTCCACATCTGGAAACGACTCTTACTGGTAACATGGGTTTGACTGAAAATTGGGAACCCCAAATTTCCAAAGGTTGATCATCATATGTCCCATTATGTCATTATGTCCCATTAGAACCCAATTTTCTGACCCATGTGATATCGCAAATCACGTATGATACGGATGTGTCCATGTGGTATACCTCCGAATGGCCATATGAAGACAAATGATGGTTCAGACAAACTCAAATGGCTAGGGCTAGGGTTCCCCTAAAATTTCAGATAAACCCAAATGGCCAGTAACCAATTACTTCCAATTCAAACAGCTCAGCCAAATATTAGCAAATACTACAAAATTACCCCAAATAGTTGTGACTGATCTATCTAGATCTATATATCCTCTAATTGTTGATGGTCAAATCCGATCCTTATTGTTAGGTATCTCCAGTAACAACTGATCATCATCAACAATAATACTGAATCCCATGATAATCTGGTTATACCACCATTTTAGCATTGGGGGGCAGGGAATCTAATCATATCTATATAACTAATACTGATATTCCATTGGCAATATCAATATCCCATTGTTGCTGGTCATGTTTTATCTATACTTACATCCGCTATCTCCTCATTAAATCCTCATTCTATCAGATTAAATCCCTATATATATATATACGTATATATATATACGTATATATATATATATTCATTACATAAAGCCATATAAATCCAACAATATTTAGAAAACAACTTAACAATTCATCAACGACAAGAACAAGAACAAGAACAAGAACAAGAAGAAGAACAACAACAACTACTACAACTACTACTACTACTACTACAACTACAACTACAACTACAACTACTACTACTACTACTACTACTACTACTACTCCTATTGCTACTACTACTACTACCACTACTACTACTACTACTACTACCTACTACCTACTACCTACTACCTACTACCTACTACCTACTACCTACTACCTACTACCTACTACCTACTACCTACTACCTACTACTACAACTACTACTACTACTACTACAACTACAACTACAACTACAACTACAACTACTACAACTACAACTACAACTACAACTACTACTACTACTACTACTACTCCTGCTACTACTACTACTACTACTACTACTGCAACTACTACTACTACTACTACAACTACAACTACAACTACAACTACAACTACTACTACTACTACTACAACTACTACTACTACTACTACTACTACTACTACTACTACACTACTACACTACTACACTACTATACTACTACACTACTACTACTACTACTACTCCTGCTACTACTACTACTACTACTACTGCAACTACTACTACTGCAACTACTACTACTACTACTACTACAACTACAACTACAACCACAACCACAACCACAACAACAACTACTACTACTACTACAACTACTACAACTACAACTACAACTACAACCACAACCACAACAACTACTACTACAACTACTACTACAACTACTACTACTACTACTACTACAACTACAACAACTACAACTACAACTACAACTACAACCACAACCACAACAACTACTACTACAACTACTACTACAACTACTACTACTACTACTACAACTACTACAACTACAACTACAACTACAACAACCACAACCACAACAACAACTACTACTACTACTACTACAACTACAACTACAACCACAACCACAACCACAACCACAACAACTACTACTACAACTACTACTACAACTACTACTACTACTACTACTACTACTACTACTACTACTACTACTACTACTACTACTACACCATCATCAACCCCATGATCTCGCCCCGCCTGTGCCGAGACCTTCGAAGCGTCACGGCTCTGAATCAAGGCCGTGGCGCAGATCCAGAGGTTGGGCTGGAGGCTCCAGTGCCGAAAAGGCGAAGCCTCGATGAATTTTCCACAGCAAAAAGGGGGGGTCCCGGAGGATGGTAAGTTGGTGTACCCGGCCTGGTAAAGATACAAAAAACGATGGAAAATCACCATGCTATTAATGGGAAAATCCACTATATAGCTATTGAAAATGGCCATAGAAATAGTGGATTTTCCCATTAATAGCATGGTGGATCTTTCCATAGCTATGTTAGTTCACCAGAGGGTAATAGGTAGATTGAGATAGGTGAACTATGGCTTTATGGTAGATATTTCTACAGTGAATGAGGATTCGAAATCAGCTTACAACTTGGGGGCATATGACTCAGGTTTCAGCCAGAAAAAACACTGGATTTGTCCCAAAGCGAAAGGACCGTGACGACGTCCCAGCAGCCTCTGCGAAAATGCCCCTGCTTCAGATGAAACTTAGGAAGCAGTAAATAAATAAAAAAACTTAGGAAGCAGTAAATACAAATATATGTAATGCTATACATATTACAATACATATTATTATATACATTTATATACTGTATATTCTGTAAAATCATGGTCGGGGAATCTTCACTTCAAGAATATCTGGGAATCTTACCATGGTGCCCGGTCCTTAAAATAAACACGTCGTGCCAGCCCAGCAGCGACATACTGGACGAACTCGTCAAAGCCTTCTTGCCATGCGTGGCTCACAAAAACGTTGAGAAGCAACGGCTCCTGGACTTGGACCCGTCATCCCGGTGTCCCATGGGAATCCAAACATCGTGGATAAACCAGGTGCAGATCCTCACCGTTGACCGGGAAGAAAACATCCCATCATCACTTGGTCCATCCGACAACCCGAAACCTGGGAAGATTTCCACGCATTTACCAGAGATGTTCGTGGTTGGCATAAACCACCCATGTGGATGCTTGGAATAGCCAAAAAAATGCGAACTTAACAACTTAACTAAGACTTAACTGGGAAGGTGGATCCTATTGCTGAATACTCACAATCCTATTGAATTGTGGATTTTGCATTGCCATGTTTGATCAGAGGCTGATCATGTCATCCCACTGGTAACGAAGCTGGCCCCAGAAAAACTCCGGGAAGCGTTGCAGACAAACCTGGTTCCAATTCCCGGAGTATCCTAGTTCCAGAAATCATCCATTTGTAGATGGATTTTCCATTGAAGCCATCCAGCGATAAAGGGCGACCTCATTTTTGGAAACCCCAAAAAATAGCCATGGTTTTGAACCCCTCTGGTAGTGAAAAATGATCCCCACATCCTCAATGGCTGGAGTTAAATAAAAAAAACACCATGGCTATTTCCGGTTGAAGCCCCGGAACAACGGAAGATTTTTGGCCATCAACCCCATCAGTAGCGAGTGTAGCTAACATGGCTATGGGCCACAGGCAATGCGACCTCGGCCTGGTTGGTAAGTGCAGTTCATTGTACCGCTTGTCACAGTCCCCAAAAAAATCCAGTTGGTAAAACCTCCTCTATATCTAGATAGATAGATAGATAGATAGTTAGTTAGATACATAGATAGAAAGATAGATAGATAGATAGGTAGATTAGATTAGATTAGATTAGATTTAGATTTAGATTTAGATTTAGATTTAGATTAGATTAGATTAGATTAGATTTAGATTAGATTAGATTTAGATTTAGATTTAGATTTAGATTTAGATTTAGATTTAGACTAGATTTAGATTTAGATTTAGATTTAGATTTAGATTTAGATTAGATTAGATAGATAGATCGTTTTACAGTGTCTATATATATGTATATATATACAGTCAATCAACAGAAGTATAATTCGAGCGACTCAGCACAGCCTAGCACTGCGCTCCGTCCTCTGCGTTCACAATGTGGGCATAGCATTTCCCATGTTTTTCACATAGAGGTTGAAGGATCCGAGCGTTCCTGGATCAGTCTCAAATCTTGAAGATCATGTGGAGGTTTCGACAAGTCATGGTATGTCATGGTTCCCCAATAGCTGGATAGTTGTTTTTTCTCCTGGAAAGGCATCTATAAATTGTTGATTTAGGGGTGACCCTATGGATTGGAAACTTCCATTTTTTGGTAAAAGAAAGAACTTCAACGTCTCAAAAGATCGGCTGAACTGCAGTTCCAGGATTCACATGGTGCATCGTGATGTTGGGAAATTCGTCCTGGAATTCCTGTCTCGCCTGCAGGTCATGTGTAAGCACTTGGCTGTAGCTATCATTTCCACTTTCGGCTGGGCAAATTGCTGCTTCGGCTGGTGTGATATTGAAAATTTCAGGGGGTTCTTAAACTTGGGCTACACCCCCATGTTATCAAACCTCCATCAAAACACCTGCACTTCGCGGGCACCAACAGACCCTCTTGGTGGTGGATTGTTGAAAGGATACTCCAAAATCCATTGGTTTAACATGACTTTCCCATGTTTTTTTTCCCATAGTTTCCCATATTTCATAGTGGCCAATATGGGAAAATATGGGAAAATATGGGAAACTCAACAAACCGTTGCTGCGGAGGGATACTCTATAAAAAATTGGCCACTAGAATCCACATATCGGTTGATAAAAATGGAGGGTTTTATGGTTGGATAAATGTTGGATATCTACTGGATATGAAATTTATGCGCTATTGGTTTAATATTTATTTGTGGATATCTACTTGATAGTGCAGCTTTGCCAAAAAAGAAACAAATTCAAGTTCTCACTAATTCCCACCAAATTCCGTCGATGAACTTCGCATCTTCCATCCAAACTTCCATTTATGTCCAATTCTCAGTGCATTCATCGCTAGTCTTGGACATCCTGCTGAATCGTGGCTAAAAAGATCACCAGGTAGTTTACCCACCCTTACATGATCTTACATGGTAGTTCATGGGACCAAGGACATGTATGAACCATGCATTCAAACCATGGGAACTTTCAAATCCCTGGCAGATTGCTGATGATCCAAGAAATGGTTCGTGATGGCTAAAATAGTACAGAAAACACATGGTTCAAGCTGGTTAAATGACTATTTGTCTTGTTTCACGACGGTCAATCATGGTTTTTTACGATGATTCATGTTGGTTATATTTATATTGCAACATATTGTAACCGTGTTTAAGTGATGGAATTTAACCCTCTGGCTATAGAACTATATACCTGCGACATCCGAAGAACTACAACCAGATCTCCACTTCCAACCATTTGTTATGTAGAGATTCTTCACTACCCCAGGATTTCACTACGGTTCATTTATTCTTTGGATATTGTTTGGGGTTCCAAATTTCTATAGTTTTTTTTCCCTGCCTTCTGGTGCAAATCCAACAGCTGCTGCATGGTGATGGCTGCCCACGCTGGATCCTCCCAGTGGTTTTGGGCGCACTCGCCCGACTCGGTAGAGCTGTCGCTGCCGCTGCCGTCGCTGGCGACGTCGCTGTCGGAGACGATGTGGCCGTTCTCAGGGGGATGGGTCAACATTTATCTGGTGAAAAATATGAAAGTCAGTTGGGATGATTATTCCCAATATATCAAATATAAAATTCATGTTCCAAACCACCAATATGATACCTAAAGTAGGTACAGTAGCTTCCCTAAAGGTGACTCTATATTACTATATATATATATATAAAACTATTTGTAAATATTACTTTATATTTATTACTATAAAAATATCGAAATATATATATATATATATTACTATAAATATATAGTAATATATATATATATAGTATAGTGATATATATATATATATTGCTATATATTTATAGTAATATATATATATATATATCAATATATATATATAGTAATACACATATATATAGTAATATATATATAGTAATATAAATATATTAAAAAATATATATAGTAAAATGACTGCAGTAATAAATATATATAGTAATGTATATATATATAGTAATATATATATTATATATATAGTAATGTATATATATATAGTAATATATATAGTAATATAAATATAATCAAAATAGATATAGTAAAATGAATGCAGTAATATATATATAG
>Ga0126342_10015832_pt1 | contig 13185 bp, 12 predicted proteins | sample Cyp1metagenome_FD_92528 | JGI IMG/M metagenome (GOLD analysis project Ga0126342, IMG submission 92528) | Coral microbial communities from Lord Howe Island, Old Settlement Bay, Australia - Cyphastrea 1 metagenome | ecosystem: Host-associated > Invertebrates > Cnidaria > Coral ... | reverse complement strand
TATGTGTACATATATATATATGTACATATGTAAATATATATATATATATATATATATGTATATATATTTATATATATATATATATATATATATATATATACATATGTATATATATTTATTTACATATGTGTATATATATATATATACATATGTATATATTATACATATTAATAATTGTGCAGTATATAATATATATTTAGATATATACGAATATGTGTATATATAGATATATTTAGTTTTATATATTTATATATGTATATGGAGAGAGAGGTAGCTAGATAATTTACATCGTAAATATGTGTGTATATACATATACATAGCGAGCTCATTTAGATATGCAATGTTTTTCAATCATTTAGATGTATATACATATATGCTATATCTATATGTAAATACATACAGCTTCGATCATTTAGCCAGAAAAAATATAGGTGGATCATCTAGATCAATGCATAGTAAGAGCAAGCATAATCATGTGTAGCTGGACTGTATGTATGTATATATAAATAATATGTGAACCATTTTGATATTATATATAGATAGAGATTGATAAGTCGATCATGACAGATCATGTCGATAGCATCTTGATAGATCAGACAGGAGAATCCAGCCAGACCCAGCGAGGTTTCCAGACCCTGATGCAGCTCTCCTGACCAGGCGTGTGCAACCGGAATTATCTCCCGGTAGCATTTACCCTCTCGTAAACTAACGTAGCCATGGAAATCCATGTGTTTCTTTAGGTATGATCAACTAGTGACTAGTAGATTTTCCATATCTCTGTTAGTTTACTGGAGGGTAGGGATAAGAGAAGTGGATTGGATCTGTAAGTTGGAAAATCCCTCATAAACCATGGCAGGCTGCCCGAACCACACGGATATTTCAATGGGAAATCATGAGAAATCATTGAACTAGACGAACGATGCTGCATTTCCATGTTTGATTACCAGAGGGTATGACCCATAAAAGCCACAATAATTTCACCACAATATGAAAACCCTGGTGACATGTATTCATCTATTGATATGGGGGGCTGCACTTTTAGAGGGGTATGACTGATATGAGGGAGATTGGATTAACTGCTCTGGCAGCTGCCGGTTGATGATTTCTGGTTGGTGGTTTGGAACATGGCTTTTATTGTTCCATATATTGGGAATGTCATCATCCCAACTGACGGACTCCATCATTTTTCAGAGGGGTAGGTCAACCACCAACCAGATTTAAAAAAGGGGGGAAAATCTATTTAATTTTTCTCGGGGATTGTCATGACTGCTCGGCCCAACTGGGGTCAAAACCCTCTGGCTATGACATTCACAGTTCGCCATGGTTAAGCCATGGCCTTAATAGAAAGTTCGATGGTTGACCGAACTTAAAAATGGGTGGGTTTTCCATGGCGAACTGCTAAATAACCAGATGGTATATATAATTATAGGGATATATAGTAGTCACATTATGCTTTGCAATGGTTATGAAACACTTGCTAACTCGGCAAATGTCCATGTGCAGTCAACTTTGGCCTTATAGGTTGATATTTACTGGATGTTTGGCCATGCAGAGATCTCAGAACCCCCGAAACACTCTGTATCTTGCATCACTAGCGAAGTGTTTGAAGGATGTTTGGTTTCACCTTGTTTCAGGAGTCAAACTTACAACAAGGTGGTGACCACCAGTTATGTTTGGTGGGTTATAAACGCATCCAACTAAAATCATAACCAACTTAACTATAACTAGTATGGGCCCCCATCCTTTATCTATGTTCTTCCCCCCCTTTATCTATGTTCTTTACGTTTTGACAAAACTGCCGATTTGGTTTGGTGTTGGTGTTGTTTGATGTTCAGCCGATACTTTACCTTTACCTTATCCAAGTCCCCATGAAGACCGAAGACGGTCACCGAGTAGGACCAAAGGAGCTGCTTTGATTAGGATTGATCGAGGCTAGTTTCTGAGTGGCTCCAAGTTTAACATAGTTTAACCATTACCGTACAAACCAGATCAAACAAAAACAACTCATGTAGCCAGCTCGCTTTTATGAGCCCTTTTCACAAGCCCATTTCTCACCGGACATGTCCACCGTTGGGACGCGGAGGCATTCAGGGCGACATCACCTCATTATCACTCGGCTTTGCCAGCACAGGACCGTGGATGGGTGGGTTGAGAATAGTCTTTTCCCTACAAAGTAGTGCCTTCTGGTTATGTTTCTACGTTTATGTTACCTCATCAGTTATTTCATCACCAAAATTCCTACTTAGCCTTTGAACTTAGCTAACCAACCGAGCACCACCTGATCTTGTGGTATCCCAAGTTGGGTGGATTTACAGCCTTCGTTCTGGTCAAGTATGAACATACAGGATGCCATATTGTACCACCATGTTTCTTGCTGAAATCATTTTCCATCCCGTTGTCAGTCCCCATGTCTGTTGGATAAATCCTATATGAATTCCACGAATCCATGAAGACTCCCATGATATATATATATATATAATATCATAATATATATATATATGCTCCATGTATGAACTACTTAGCTACATGACTGGGTCGTTTTGGCAGTAAATGTTGGTAACTATTCCTTTCTATTTCTATTCTCGAACAACGCGGTTACCTCCAAGCTAAGAAACTGGGCGAAGACAGCGTAGGCGTAAGCCTTAAGCCATTTAATTTGAATGCAAGCATCACTCAATCAGATGAACTCATGTAATGGCGGCACAAAATTATGCGGATTACTTTTTGCAGCAAATTTGGAGGCACACCCCATCAAGAAAGCGAAGATATGATCCGGGAAACGGAAGGAACGAGAAATGTGCAGGGACACAACATGTCCAAAACCAAAACTCAGCAAATGTGTAGATCTCAGAGCATTGACAGACAGCTGGTGGGATTGGAACAGTCGCATGGCAGCTTGCTTGAACCTTTGGACAGGCACTTTTAAATTCATGGGTTGGTTTATGAAACCCGGAAAGTATCCAAACTGGAAAACAAAGTTTGCTACGATTTCTATGCAGGACCTGGACTTGTGACCAATGGCTGCCATATTCCTTGGGGATAAGCGATAGCTATATACCTGTTATGGTGAGAAGATACTCTATGTCTATGTCCAATACAAGGGCTAATTGATGCTAATTGCTTCACTAAGGCTTAAGGCAATGTTGGTAAATATTCCAGCACCAGCACTTGGGGATTGCGAAAGATTCTGTTTTTTTTCACATACCCTCTGGTAATTTAATATAGCCATGGAAAATGGCCCACTTATAGATGGTTTACCTATTAAAATGGCGATTTTCCATGGCTATGTTAAATAACCAGATGGTAATTCCCCAAGAAATCATATTTGCCCGGAAATTTGTTTAGTAGATCCATCATGATCCATCCGTTCTTGGCAGGAATTTCGGATGGTGGCTGCAACATGCCAAGGCGCAATTCCGAAAGGCCGGGCCGTGGAGTTTGTCAACTGCTTGGTAGGTTGAAACACCTTCATATCAAATATCTCAAAATACGCGCTTATTATAAGAGGTTATCTCATCAGCATGAATCAGCTACTAGCTGATTTGGTGTATGTATATATATATATATATGTTACAGACGTTTTTCACTGTTTTTAAACCACCTTTTGTGAGGCAAATTCTGGCGACCCTTCTAACCGACTCAATGGTTAGTTAAGGGAACCGCCACAAAACTCAATCATGTCATTTTTTTGTGCGCGTTTTATTTTGCAATTCATCCACATTTTTTGCAAAGAACGGGCTAAGCCGAGAACCTACAAACTTGAGTCATTTATGGGATAGTGATGAATATTGATGAATATTAATGAATATTGATGAATATTGATGAATATTGGGCATCTATGGGTATCCATCATTTTCTGAGCTAAGGGGTCGGATACTGGAAACCTTCCCCAATGGGACGTTTCAGGACGTCTCAACAAGTGAACATCGAGGCCAAATATCAAAACCTTCAGCGCACTATTTTGGATTATGTTGGTTTTTGGAATATTTGTTCCAGATGATTGTTGCAATGTTTATACTATCATTTTGTTTGCCATTTTTTCCTACTTTGGGGCCTGAAGCCAGAACCACAGCAGAGGAGGTTTCCTTGCCGCTGGCGCCAGGCCCTTCATCGACAGGAGAAACGAGGCGCTGGTGCGTCGATCCCGCCATCCCGTGGTCCCCTGATCCCGGTGGCAGACGACAATATTTCCGACCTGCTTCAGTGAGAAAATAGAGGCGTTTCATCTAAATTCGATTGCAAATAGTACCCCGAATTGCATATTGAAAATGCAAGATTCATGGGATGTTAGAAAGTGGGACTGCTACCCCGGATATTTAGACACACTCTTTGCATATATGGTGAAAATTTTAATCATGACTTAGATTCTTAGATATATATATATATATATTAGCAAGACATAGCCATGGTTTTAAAATAGTCATGGTTTTAAATGTCATTTTTTTTGTTGGAACTTCTACAACTCTCCGGGACCCTGTGACCTGTGTTTCCAGTGCCAGGCATCGGCCCAATGGGGCCCAAGATTTCCGTGGCCGTGTGCCTCGATTTTTGGAGGATTTGGAATTTGGGGTTGACAAAACTTGTGCGGTACTACTGGCATATAATTAATATATATATATATAGGTTATGTTTATTTATATACAAGATATATATTTATATGATTTATATATATATATATCTACATATCATGTCCTGCCAAATGCTCCATGGTGCTGGTGCTGGAACATTTTCCAACATTTGCCCGAACAAAAAATCCAGTTTTGTAGGTAAATACCAGCACCATGGAGCATATGAGCTTGGGATCGACAAAACTTGGCCTTTGGATATGTTTTTTTTTCCATGTTTGTGGATAGATGTTAGAGCACAAATGATAGTATCAACAATGCATACTATGTTTGTCCCTTTTTAAAAACTGTGTGTACTTGGGCAAAGATCTTAGGAGCAAAACTTTGGGAACCGTGATGCTCTCAGCTGTGTTTTTGGGGCTGTGAAGGAAGCTGCAGGATTCTGCATGGGCCGTATGGAAAATCACCATTTTCAGTGTTTGAAAAATGCCAAAATCGTGATTTCCGATGCCATATACCCTCTGGTTAACTAACATAACTATGGAAAATCACCATTTTCAATGGGTAAATCCACTATAAATGGTCATGTTCAATAGCTATGTTAGTCATTACCAGTGGGTAATTATAATATAACAGTTCAATGCCGATGGTTTTTTGGATGGTTTAGTCTTGGATCATCTTGGATCTATTCGGGCTCCACTCATCAAGGGTCGGTCACCTACCTCGGGCGATTCCAGTCATCATATGGGGGTTTCCAAGAATGGGGATACCCCAATAGCTGGATGGTTTATTTCATGGAAAATCCAAATCTAATAGCTGGATGATAACTAGGGTTACCCCAATTTCAGGAAACCTCCAGATAGAAAAAACGCGGCAACAATCAAGATGAAATAGAGACCACTAGCCTGAAACAGATGGATGAAATTGTTGATTGTTCTGTTGAAATGGGGATGTTTCCCATCATGTAAATCCGGATGGGTAACCAGTGGAAAACCAGAATGCAGTAATACCATGTTTTACCCACAATTGTGATCAATTTTGTTGGTGAAATCACCATTTGAATCCTCAATTTCCCATGGCTACGGATGGTAATCCCCATTTTGGTGCTTCTAGGTATTGCCGCCGCGGCAAGCACCGGAGTGTGGCGGCAGCTTGCATCCTCAAGCACATTTTCCTCACGGAAACTGGGACGTTTGAAGAAACAATTCGGCAGTTGGAGGATTTGAAATTTGAAAAAAGAAGCATATGTGTCCTTTTTTCATTGCCCATATGCTCCATGGTGCTGGTATATTTACCTACAAAACTGGGTGATTTTGTTTGGGCAAATGTTGGTAAATATTCCAGCACCATGGAGCATATGGGTTTCGGACAAGTATAAGCAATGTTTTCTGGTATCCCCATTTCGAGAAACCCGCTTCAATGCCAATTTCAACTGCAAATTTCAGAGATTTGATCAGCAATACTTAATCAGTAAATATTTCATTTAGTAAACCCACCGATGAAACCTTGCTTTGCGAGCCTGAAACAAATGGACGTTGTTTTGTGAACCTTGGTGAAGGATACTTCAGTTCGTACTTGTTTTTGTTGGCCATTGTGAAGGCGAAATTCATAAATAGTCATAAACATATATACCCTCCGGTAAACTAACATAACTATGGAAAATCACATTTATTAATGGGTAAATCAACTATAAATGGCTATTTTCCGTAGCTATGTTAGTTTACCAGAGGGTATACAGTATATGACATGCAGGTACTTAAGATTGGCCATGATGATGGCAGGTTCAAACATCACAGAAGTGGATGGTCCAACAGTAGCCTTGAATCCTGGGAAGGGGTCAGTGTGTGACCACCGCAAGGGGGAAAACCAAACAGAGCTTTGGACTCTACAAATGCCCATAGTTTCAATGGGAATTTCAGGATCCTGAAATGGGGAGGTACTGTACCATATAAGGGTATATGTTCTAGGGATATTCCCTTACATAGGCCTGAACAATAGGCCTTATATATGGTAAGTACCTCCAATTTAGGATCCTGAAATGGCCAGTGATAGTTGGTGAATGTTGGTGATGTTGAGCCCTGAATCTTGAATGATCCAAACTGAAAAATAGGTTGGTTTGAGCCATTGTTACATGCAGGTACAAGGTGATGGGTGTCCCATAGTTCGCCAAATTACTTTATAACTGGGCTACGTAACCTAGGGTTCATGGGGAGTGTAACCATGGTTGGACGTGTTTTCTGAATCGCACCGTTGCAGGTGATTCAAGAGCTGTATGATCCCTCCATCCTGGATTTCACCATGGCCCCACAGATATAGTCAGTTCAATTCGAAACATGATAATTAACATTCCCATATGCTCCATGGTGCTGGTAAATTTACCTACAAAACTTGGTGATTTTGTTTCGGCAAATGTTGATAAATATTCCAGCACCATGGATCATATGGGATTAATTAACTTCAGTAATCCCATCCCCCATTCGAAAAAAAGAACAAACACCCTTCCTGTGGTCCCAATTATGTGGTTTCATTCCCTACTAGTTAGCATGGTTTCGTTTAGGGCTTGTCGAAAAAATATTGGGGGGTGATGATCAACTTCTAACTGCAGGGGCTAATTTGATGTAAAGGCAGTGTATGTGCCATTCTTCCTGGAGGCGTTGCATCCCATTCACTGCCATCCCCACCCAAGTCCCACTACATGTCCCCAAACAGAAGCAGCATTTCTTGCCTCAGGAAGGTTTCCGTTGTCCTGAAATCTCGTTGGCCGGACTTGTCTTCGGGGATCCTTGGGTGTACCTTTGGGGGACACCGCCCGGCCACAACAAGTTGTTTGATTTTTTTGGGGGTTCTGTGGTCACAGCCATACCGAAATCATACCGAGTTGCTGTTTTCATGTGGTTGTTCCTTCAGTTTTCTTCTGTATATGATGAACCAACATGGTGAATGTTTTGCCGTGGGTGTGAAACCACCAAGTGGTTATATTATGTTATTATGTACGTATATATAAAATATACGTACATGTATCATAATTCAAATCAGTAACAATTTAGAGCGGGGCAAAACTTACTCCATCGAAACATCTTTCTTCGATCCTGAACACTGAAGCTAATATGGCCAGCTATGGGCTGGGGTCATGGCCCATCAAAGTGTGTGTCAACTTTGATTTTCCTGCAGGGTTTGATAGGTGGTAGGGCAAACCCATGTTTACCCATCATGACGGAAATCCCGTTCATGATTTTGGTGGGACGACCAAACTGCATATACATCCATATGCCCATATGCCGTCATTTGACCATGGCCCCATCTAAGACAAGAACATCATTTTGCCCAGCATTGGTTGAACGGAACATCTGCAGGAATATCCCACGGAAGTGGTCCTAAAAAAACCACTGGTGGTGTCCTGCATTTTTCTTCAAACCTAACCATCGTGTTATTTAACATAGCCGTGGAACATCACCATGTTTAATGGGAAAAAACATCTATTTCATTCTATTTCTATGGGCCATCTATACCATGGCTATGTTAAATAACCAGAGGGTAACCATCTGTCAGTGCTCACTTGATCTCACGGGGCCCAGCCAGGCAGCTTAAGCACCACTAGAAGTCTCGATCGCTGTTTTTTTGCTTTCAGCCATAGAACTGTAGATATATCATGATATATCCACAGTAAAGTGTGGTTTTTGCTATAGGTATCTATAGGTCATAGACCAACTTGCTGTACCTCTCAGTTTTAGATATTCCAAGATGAAACCATATCAAACCCATGGATTCCGCTGGTAAAATGTCCCCATTGTTCGGTTAACTCTCCATGTTTCATCCTCATTTTTCGGTGCGTCAGATGTCACTGAAATGGTTGGTCAATTCATGGTCAACACCATCAAAAAGGCGTTTTTTTTTAATGTTTTTTTTTTGTTATGTTTTTTTTTAAATGGTAAAACATCAGAAAGGCCTGGACACGAATCTTAACGCCACTGGACACGAATCGTGGATGGTGAGACGCCTCCGAATTTTAAGGGGGCGCCTCCCACAGGCCAACGCCCGACTATCATGTTGTTGGCACGTAAATATATATATATATATATATCTATCTATGTGTATCCCTATTTTAGATTCTATAGATGCTTTTCCCATGCTTTTCCCAGTGTCAACCGAAATGAAACAGCCACATTTCTACGAATCTGACCACATATTTTAGCGGAAGAGGTGAGTCTCGAAAGTCGGAAGCACAGCTTCAGGTGATGTTTTGGGTGATGCTTTACCAGCCTTTGAGACCAAGTGAGTACAGGAAGGGTGAAACCCAGTTCGATAGGTTTCCGTTGGTTTTGTTCAATATAGGTCAACAATCGGATTTGTGCTGGATAGATCTGATCTTTACTTAAGGGTTATAAAATGTTATAAGCCAACTACATTGGATTTTTTGAGAAGCAACCTGTCAAAGGCTCTTGCAAGCCCATATGAACCAGCAAAAGTTGGTCGTTTTTTTGGTTGCGTTTAATCCTTCCATGCGGTAACAAAATTTACCCATACTGTTTCAAATTGAGGTGATCTTAAGCTGCGGCATTGGTGGACTGAAGTGGTTTGAAAGGTGACAGGCTCTCTGTTTGATCAGTGGAGGAATTCTACAATCGGAACTCCTGTATCCGGGTTTACCGGTGGCAATGTTAAAGGGGCAACGTATGATGAGCCAGGATTTAGTGTTGCTTGTTGTTGTTCAATCAAAACTATATATATAATATATATACTTCAAGGAATCGCGTACAGTAGTGAATTGACAGAAGATGCTACAGGAACAGTTTGTGGAAGAATGATACTTCAATGCTTATGTAACAGTTCAACCCTAAAATAAACTGGGCTTGTGCCGGATTTAGACGTTGCTTTCAAGCTGTTTTTGGGCAAAGATGGATTTATCATTTATCCCACCGCAATGTCAATGTGTGTTTCATGTTGGCAGGGTATTGACTCATCTGCAAATAGGGTACCCCTTGGCACAACAAAATCCAATGCGTCTTCATGATGTTGCCCCATACTTTGATGGCGATTTGCTATATCCATTACAGTATTCATCGGTTCGACCAATAATTTCCGACTAAGTTGTAGGTATATTGTAGGTACTAGTACCCCATTGCTGGTGATATTCCATTATACCCCCCAAAAAAATTGCTGAAATCATCATTTTTCTGCTGGTCAAATCAGTCAAGTGCCATTCTTCACGATGATACGAACAAAACAACAAAGCACCTATAGGGTTAAAGTCCGAATCCGCGATGCTGCGCGAAGGCCTTTTTTTGTCAGTCTCAAGGGGAAAATCGCCGGAGTAAAAGCGGTGACGTTAGCTACAGACTCTGTTAATGACTAAGAGTTTGCTATATTGAAAATCACCATGTTTGATGGGTAATCGAACTTTACTGGCCATAGTTTCCATAGCTATCTTAAACTATACCGGAGGGTAAGTTATTTATACTCCGCTCAAACTGTAGAAGATATTGTACATGATGATACTATTTCCACCAAAAACATCATAAACCTTAGCGAAGCTCCTCACAAACCAGCTTAGCTTTGCGTTTATGACAAAGCACAAATGCTTTGTGTTGTTCATTGCCATGTTTGATGAGACATGATGAGAGCAAAGACGGTTGCCTCCTAGCAAACTTGAAGCTGTCCGACCATTTATGAGTCGCCAATGGTTGCACCACTTTGCCGCGCGCTGTTTCACAATTTCAGAAATCGGAAACTTCAAAATCCCATGGTTTTAACAAAGCAGATAATCTGTGATAGTCCTTTCAAACGTGGCCTTTAAACTTCGGGAAAAACATGAGCGGCGCCCGTGAAGATAAATTACAAAATCGCCATAGATTGTTTTGGGCATCCCCGATGTTGGTCGTAAGGTTTGCATCGTTTGTTTTCCACGGCGTTCGTCTCAAAATGAAAGGCATGGGTTTCCCCCAATATATGGCATACTTATCTTTAGTGATGGAAAGTCCTGATGGAATTCGCTGATATACCGATGAATCTAGGGCATAAAAAAGTCCCACGCCAGGCACCTTTCCTATGCCCACTGGAGGTTTCGGCGGGGGGTCTGGAGGCAAAAGGCCAATGGACGGCGACTTGCAAATAATACCGGGATGTTAAAACATCCTGGCGAAGGACTACACCTGGATATTTTTTCCAAACGAGCCAGGAATTCTGTAGATGAAGTGAAAACAGAATTCAAATTGTATGAGAACACATTTTGCACCGCAGTCGCGTCAGAAGTTTCGCAGGAGATGGCTGAAACCCTTTTCTTTCTTGAGGGGCTTTGTGGGAGTTTCCGGCACAAACCACATGTGTAAAAACATTTAAAACATGTTTGGCCTTGGTTTCGAAAAAATGCGAACTAAGAAAAAAAACAAAACAAACAAACGTTTTTTGTGGCCGGAACTCACAAAAAAGTGGTCCGAAATACTGAAATACATGAAGATTCCTTTTGTGGAGCAGCAAAAGGTATTCAGACCTATTGTTGACGAACATCCCCGTGTTTGATTGGTTTAGCAGCAAAAGTCATCCCCAACCAATGTCACTTTGGACGTCGTGTTGGTTGTCTACCTTTATACAATTATTGTTTTTTTACTTGTCGTTGGAACTTGGAACACCCAAAACCATTACCCGTAGTTTCCTCCCTTGAAATATGATTTTAGGATGATCATTTGGTGTCTCCCCATTTCAGGAACCCATAAGCCCCCGTAAATTCCAATTGTTGTTGATTAATTAAAGTGGTTAGATCTATGTTTTTTGCTAGTTAGATCCATGTTTAGTTTGGGAAAGCACTTTTTTTTGTGCCAAAAGGATCCAAAAGGCGCCTTTCACCAGCCGGCAGGAACTGCTGCAAAATGCAATGCGCCGAATGCCTGCAACCGCCGGAGGAGTTGCAGGTCCTTTCGATGGTGAAGGGTCCGCGCATTTTTTCCCAGAAACCACAGGGGCAAATTTATGGGGAGTTACTTGGTTAACTAACGTTCATATAGGGGATATTAGGGGATATACTATAGGTAATGGTGGTTATTGACGGAAGTTTAGAAGTCAAACTTCCGACAATATGGACAGATGAAAAGCAGAGATGGAAAGGGTCAGAGAGAAGAGAAAGACTAGAAGAGAGAAGAGTAGAAGAGAAAGAGCCAGAAGAAAGAAGATGCAGATGCGCGAAAAGGTAGGAAAGTCGCGATTTACTCGAAAAGTAGGCTCGCTAAAGCGGCGGGTGCGGAGCCAGCTGGCCAGATGAGAGATGAACAATTGCACGCCGTTGTGGTGCGAAGCACATTTCGAAGTCAAAATGCACAAAACTAATATAACACACCAGGGGTTCGGACCACTTTTGGAAGTTGAGATGTCGAAAAAGTGCACGCCGTTGTGGCGCGAAGCACATTTCCAAGTCAAAATGCACGAAACAGACCATGGTCGGACCACTTTTGGAAGTTGAGATGTCGAAAAAGTGCATGCGATTGTGGCGCGAAGCACATTTCCAACTCAAAATGTACAAAACACACCACGTTCGGACTACTTTTGGAAGTTGAGATGTCGAAAAAGTGCACGCCGTGGTGGTGCGAAGCACATTTCCAAGTCAAAATGCACAAAGCAGACCATGTTCGGACCACTTTTGGAGGTTCAGATGTCGAAAAAGTGCACGCCGTTGTGGCGCGAAGCACATTTCGAAGTCAAAATGTTAAAAACACTAGGGGTTCGGACCACTTCTGGAGGTTCAGATGTCGAAAAAGTGCACGCCGTTGTGGCGCGAATCTCAAAATCAAGGGATTGTGCACCTTGTCAAAAGTGACCAAACGTGAGGGTTTTGAAGCATTTTCAAGTACAATCCAATCCAATTGTGCACCACTACACCACACTACACTCCAATACATTACACTACACTACAACTACAACTACAACTGCACCTTCACTACATTCTACTACACTACACTCCACTACACTACATTACACTACACTACACTCCACTACACTACATTACACTACACTACACTCCACTACACTACATTACACTACACTACACTACCTTCCACTACACTCCACAACACTACAACTACAACTACACAACTACACTCCACTACACTAAATTACACTCCACCACACTAAATTACACTACACTACATTACACTACACTACACTCCACTACACTACATTACACTACACGACACTACCTTCCACTACACTACATTACACTACACTCCACTACATTACACTACATTACGCTACACAACACTACCTTCCACTACACTTCACGACATTACACTACACTACACTCCACAACACGACAACTACAACTACACAACTACACTCCATTACACTTCACTACACTAAAGTACACTACATTACACTACACTACACTCCACTAGACTACACTACATTACACTACACTACACGACCTTCCACTACACTTCACTACATTACACTACACTACACTCCACTACAATACAACTACAGCTACAACTACAACTACACTCCACTACACTCTACTACACTAAATTACACTACACTACTACATTACACTACATTACACTACATTCCACTACACTCCACTACACTACACTACATTACACTACGCTACATTACACTGAATGACACTGCACCACAGATA
>Ga0126342_10015831_pt1 | contig 13185 bp, 8 predicted proteins | sample Cyp1metagenome_FD_92528 | JGI IMG/M metagenome (GOLD analysis project Ga0126342, IMG submission 92528) | Coral microbial communities from Lord Howe Island, Old Settlement Bay, Australia - Cyphastrea 1 metagenome | ecosystem: Host-associated > Invertebrates > Cnidaria > Coral ... | reverse complement strand
TTCCCCATACCTCCCTGTAAAGTAGTGTCTGTTGTCCATTGTAATGTATCTGTTACTTCATGGCTCAAGCAAAACAGTGTGCGCGCTTACTGGCTGATTGTGGCTTGATTTCCTACAAATATATATATATAGGATGATATGGGTAGGTTGTTGTTTTTTAATGTTCTTTTAAGTGTCTTATGACCCTACTTACCAGTTCCGATCCGTGGGACGATGGGACGATCCACGGGGAGAATTTTGGAACCAAGAAGCAGTAGATGGAATGGGTACCATGGAGCTATATGTTTTACCTTTTATTTGTTTCATAGTTTCTTGTCATGGAGGCTCTCAGTTTTTGGAAATGCGGATCAGTTTTGGAGAGCGTTTTTCTTGTCATTTCTTCACGGTTTCTTGTCATTTTTCGTAGTTTCTCTTGGTGAATATCGTGGTGTTTGCGCTGAATATCACAGCTGGGGCGGCAGGTGGTTCCAGGGTGAAGATGTGCCATCGGCTTCCAAGACGGTTAGGCAGGGATCAACTTTCAGCAGGGCTTGGTGGAGGACGGATAAGCCAATTTAAACCTTACTGTTCCATCCCTTTGCCGCGAATTCGAGGCGGGGTATGATTCAGCCTAGCATGTGCACTTGAGTACTTTGATCTCTTGATTGCTGCAAATGGGGATGCAGTATATACTAACCAGCGGAGAAACTTCATTTTTTCAGGCAAAAAAAAAGATTGGCACTACATGTTTGTCAGTGGAACTCGCAGTTTTTCATTGTTCAAAAAAGTGAAATATCAATATAGGATATAATAGGATATATCTCAAACATATCTCAAAAATGCCAATTTGTTCATAGTTCTTGGTGTCCCAAACCTGCTAGGATCACAGTGCCCGTCTTTGGCGCCTTGCTGATCCCTGGCCTCGGCTTCTGGGCGGAAACCATGGGTTTTTACCATTGATCATGGGGGTTTCCGGTTAAGATTTTCCCAAGAAAACCAATCCATTGATCTAGGGCAAAATTAACATACCCTCTGGCTATTTAACATAGCCATGGTATAGATGGCCCATTTATAAATGGTTGATATCATGGTGATTTTCCATGGCTACGTGAAAAATAACCAGATGGTAACCTTAATGAATTCTAGAGAAATATAATTAGCTATCAGAATTTGAGCCAGAATAGGTTTGTCTGAAGGTTGATTGGGTGTAGCCCCAGATAAGATACCCTTAAACTAACATAACTAATGATGAGAACACACCATTTTAGTAGGTAAATCATCGAACTAATGGTCCATTTAACTATGTTTTTTAAGTGGAGGGTAACCGTTAACCATTGAAACAGGAAAATATGATGGAACATGATGATTAGCCAACATATGTAGGCGTACCCTATTTTAAAAACAAACGCATAATATTGAAATTCGTTGGGAACTCTGATTTTGACGGTTTAAGATTTCTTCTCACACCATATTTATATAACAACAGGTTGTGTACATTACACTTTTTTGTGGGAGATCATACATATAAGAAAAAATCCGTTGAAATGGAGGAGTTGACCCTGTCGCGTTGATTGGCTGAGGTTTAAATCGGTAATATAGCACGCAAGTCCCAACACAAAAGAGATTGAAATCTCTCTCAGAAGCACAAGGTGGTGCCCCATAGTTAGCTAAGTTGGTTTATAAGTCCAATAACTAGGGTTGATTAGGGGGTGATATCTATAGTATTCTATAGTTACTGGGGATTATAAACCGACTTATAACTGGGGGGGCACCACCTTGTAGACAGTGGATGGATCTGAACGATGCTTTCAAGATTTGTTTGATCTTCACCTCTTAGGTCGAGAACTTCCCCAACCCCTATGGTTTCCCCTGAGGTTATTACTACCACCAGCGGCAGATGCAGCGCATCGGCTATGGAAAGGCCGTGGAACTGCAGTGTCCAACGGTGAGGCCAGGGTTGTGGAGCCCTGGTTGGCAAAGAAGGAATCTTCTGCGAATACCCTATCGATTCCTATGGTAATTAAATGTAACTAATCATAAAAAAAAATCTAGTGCATATAATTTTCTTATGGCATATTGTCATAACTTGTCCATTTACTATCGGTTTTTATGTGTTATATTGTGTTATCATTTAAGGGAATGTATGGTTTGCCTCTTTTTTCTGCTGGTCTGGGGTCGCCCCATTTGGTTGATGTTTAGTGTTTGACTGGATGAGCCTTGCAGTAATATGTGTTTTTGTGGCATGACCATGAATGTGAAATCTTCTCTAGTATTAACTAAACACCCCCATATGCCAGCCATGGTTTAGTAGGCGCTTCACTGATTTTTGGGGAAATATTTAAACCGGTAAAGTTTAATATCAGATATTGGCAGGGTGGGATTAGGATTCCAATGGTATGGGATGTACCCCGTTGGTATCATCCAAGGGGCTTCAAACGACGCCAGGATGCTTCTACTGGTGGTTCCCCGCAAGTTGTTGTGGGAGCCACGACGTCTCTCCACCACAAGCTGCTGCGCCCTGGTGTGAAAAGCATGTGGATATGTGTCAAACCTTGTCCAACTTGGGTACCTGATGATCAAGCACGGCATATGTTTGAGTTGTTTGAACCAGCGAGTGGGGCCTGCCTGTCGGGCCACAGATCCTGATTTGTCTTCAAGATGTGTTATCTCGAAAGAAACGACATTTAAACACCGGTGTGTCTTGCACATGAGCTCCTTAGACCTAGACATCGTTTGCTGCTTGACCATCATGGCACAAAATGTTATTTGGCTGAGTGATGTAGTTCGGCTCTGGCTGATCTCCGTGATCTATGGCAAGGTCTCTGGGTGGCTGCGCTGGCCACTGGTTTGCTTGTAGTGGCGAGTGGGGCACCCTGGGTACACTGAACCCACCACTGGGTGTTTGACAACCAATTTTCCAGTGGCACGTATTCCAGGGAGCTGTGCATGATAAAGTAAGTATGCTGTAACACTGTGGATGCGCGCGTTGAGATCCATGAGCATCCTCATTTGGCCAAGACTCACAGAGCCGTGGACCTCGAAACCGCCACTTCGACTGAGGGGCCGTGAAACAGCGAGCATGATCAGCGTCTCGGGCTGAGTCTAGAGATGTCTAGAGGCATTGGGCCCTTGCTGTGACTCTTCAGGGTGTTCTTTGTTTTGTGATCTCAGGGCAGCTGTGTTTCAAACACACCAGGATGATGAACATCCCAAACTGATTCAAATGGCCCAAATTCAACGCAGGGACCTTGAAAATCAGCATGAAACACGTGCAAAATGCTCTGCTGATTCACTTTTGTCACTCAACTCTACCTGCTGCTATGGCTTATATACCTTACCATTCATCTCAAACATATATTCATCAAAGGTCAGATTGGTACTAGACCAGAGTCTTCCGCCAGGCTGCCTTGAGATGCGACAGATGGAAAGAGAAAGGGCGTCTCTGCTGCATGTGCTGTGGCTTGCTGCCAGGGCCATGCAGTCAGCTGGGACGTAATTTGGACGATGTTTTCGGGCATGTGTGCTCTCTCTCTCTCTCTCTCTATTTATATATATACACATAAAACATATGTATGGCTGTGTGCAAATAAACAGTAGCATCCTCCTCATCATCAACATTGTGACCATGTTCCACATGATATTCCTTTTTCTCACCCTCTCCACTTGCTTGACGCCACACCCAGCTGTGCAGGACCCATCGCAGCTGATGACGAAGGAGGTGGGCGACATCCCGTTCCATGCATCATTACATTTACCATCTGGTTATTTAACATAGCCATGGAAAACGGCCCATTTATAGATGGTTTAGCTATTAAACATGGTGATTTTCCATGGTTATGTTAAATAACCAGATGGTACTACTTTCTTTTCATTCCCCTAATTTAATTAATCTTCGGTTTAATAGACCTAGATTCCCATGACGTGTCCTAAATTCTACTAAGCAGCGCAACTGGTCCTTAAACATGGGAAACTGGATCCTCTACATCCATGGTTTCTTGCAGGTGGATGCCTTAGAGCAATGGCTTCAGGTGAACGTGCCTTGGCGGCCTTCTTGCAGGTGACTCGGGGAATAAACATCCGCGCCATCAGTTGATAACCCCAATCCATATGCTCCATGGTGCTGGTATATTTACCTACAAAACTGGGTGATTTTGTTCGGGCAAATTTTGAGTAAATATTCAATACATGGAGCATATGGGCAAAAAGATGCCGAAACGTTGGAAGCTTGGAAAATATACGGAGGAAACATCATTGAGTTCGAACATGCTGGAAACACGTTTGGGCATCTTTTTGGGGGTTGTTGAAACATGTGATGAAATTTGGATATGCACAAAGCACGGCCAACAGATTTTATTTTGATTTATTTTGAGGATTTGGTGTGGTTTCAGAATGGGGATACGCAAAAAAAAATGCAATTCCAATGTGGAAACATGTTTAGCAGTCGTTTAGCAGTGCTATTTTTCAGACAAACCCAGCCCAGGTAATGATCGATAATATCTTGGAGAAATATGGCAATTAGAATCATTGATTTCATGGGTTGGGGTTCTTCTCCTCATTGAAATTATCTACATTTATGATGGATGTTTGATAGGGGTGCTAGTGTTACCCATATTATCTAGATCCCAATATGCTCTATACTGAGAGTCACTGGGTTGATGAAACACAAAATCTGGAAGAAACAAACTTTTTTTCATCTCCAGCCCATTTGATGCCAGCAAAGTGAATATCATTCTGCTACATCATTCTATATCTACTCTGGAGGTGCTGGATCAGGGCTGAGTTCAGAACCTGTCACTTGTTGTGTTTGGTTCTTTTCTTTTTCATGCTTGTGATGAAACAACCTGCTGAAGGTGAACGAAATCCACTGCCTGGCCTGTAGGTATACCCGTTTAATTTATAAATATTTTTAGGTTAACTTGTGGCCCCCAAGCATGAGCCTTGAAAGACAAACATGGAACTTGCACGGCTGTGGAACTCCAACGACGCCGCTGACCACCGTTCGCTGGCAACGCCTTAGATCACAACTGACCAAGGCTGGTGATTGGACGGGGCGCAAGTCCAGCGCTCAGTGGTCTGGTAGGGTCGGTAAATGGTTACTAACTATGGAAAGTCACCATTCTTAATGGGTAAATCAACTATAAATGGCCATCTTCAATAGCTATGTTAGTCATTACCGGAGGGTACCACAAGGGAAAGCAAGGTGTTATTTTTGAGACATCTATAAAACCCCGTTTCCCCGGGGAAAGCTGGGATGCGATGCGGTGAGGTCTACCACAGAATGCAAATACAGAAAGAAGCTCGATGAGTTCGGGAGCCCCAGGGCGGTCCCACTCGACCAACTCTTGGATTTCATGTTGAATTCCGGGTGCTCGTTTTGGTGGTTATTCCAGGTTCCCGTCGTGTTGAAGGGTTCATATATGTTTATATCACATTCAAGGGTGAATTATCACGGGTTGTTTTCTACTTGGGACCATGTTTTCACCTGTGGGGAGTTAAGCGCAGTTCCTTGTTTGTGAAAACATCTGACAGCGCTGAAATGAATGTTGTCCCTTTTCTAGCGGCATAGCGGTCTCCAAAAAGGTAGAAAAAAACGTATTTCCATGACGAGCACATTGGCTCGTACACCTATGTCCTAGGTAAACAGATAAACATGTTGATATTGTTGGTAACTTTACCTGTACACACTACATATTTACATAAACATTCTGATTTTTCTTGCTCCAACGTTTTCTATTTACCATTCTATCCATTTCGGGTGTATCATCACCATCTCAGGCTGGTGGTCCAGCAGCCAGATGGCACTGTGGGTCTCTCCATTCGCTTCCGCACAGCCGTACCTTGGACATCCAGCCCGACCTTAGGCTCTTTTCAATGGGAATTCCAGGATCCAAAAATGGAGGTACTGTACCATATAAGGCCATATTTTGTGGGTATATCCCCTTACATAGGCCTTACATAGGCCTTATATATGCTAGGTACCTCCAATTTAGGTTCCTGAAATGGCCATTGATCTTTTGGAAGCACTGCTTGTGATCATAATGTTCGCTACGTTGTTGACTATAATGTGGCTAAAAAAAATGCCATAAACCACCCATTTAAGGGAATGGTAACCATAACACGTATAAAAACGGTGAAATTCGGGATGGTTTATGACATTGTTTTACCAAAATTAGTTGACTGGTGAATTGGTTAAGTAGGGTTTATAGGGGATATAACGACTATGATATAACATGATATAACTATAGTTAGATGGGGCTATACCGCAACTTAGAACTCTGGGTCCCCTTCCTGAAGGAATCATCTGTGAAATATTGACCCTGCCATGAGTTTCCACTAGAAATTTGTTATTTGTCACGTAGCGAACTGGAAAATCGCCATTCAAAATAGTCATCATGTTTATCATCTATAAATAGGCCATTTTCCATAGCTATGTTAGATAACATTAGCTAACCAAAGGTAGATGCAAGGAATCATGTAGGCATTTTTTCAGTGCCCTCACGTTGTGACATTTGGGGGTCATCCCCAAATGACCCTCTGGTAAACATACAAAAAGCTATGGAAAATCACATTTGTTTGATGATTTTTAATGGGAAATCCACGATTTCAATGGGCCATTTTTAATAGCAAACTGTTAGTCATTACCAGAGGGTACAGTATCTTAGGGCAGTCATATTTGGTTGGACATGGATCATGGATGAAATGGTCGATTTCTTCATTCCTGGATGGTTTCTCTCCTGATTGTCCTCCTTACGGGTACCCTAATGAGGTTCACCACCCCAAGCCCCCTTTGTGGGTGATCATCTTTCCAATGAGAAGCATAAAACCGGCTATGAACCATTTCTGGGCAAACCTATATCATATTATTGGTCTATGTTCACCGGTATCCCCATGATTGGCTGAAGTAACCCCCTAAATTTCCCAGAACAAAAATTGACAGTTTCCAAGATATATTATGTTCGATCTCTGGTTCCTTATGCTTGATGATTCAATCCACCAAATCATTGGTTAGACCCAGTATTTGTACTGCCATATTAGCCCCAGTTGGTATCCACTTCAATTGTCCATTTTTGGAGTACCTGGCAGCTGCCGCCAGAGGCAGAGGAGATGGCCGTGCAGGTCCTGAAAAAGGTTTCGGATCTCGTTGGGGATGCCCAGAACTCATGAGTCGGGTGGCTACCTGGGGCTTCAGCATATGTTGGCATCTCAGGAATCGTCCGTGACGGCTAAAAATTCGCAGATAGGTTTTATCAGAAGCTAGGGGACATCCCATGAAGAAATCTAGATGCTGCGTGGTTTCACTTTGTTTCACTCATTAGTTGCCAATCCCATTTGAGATTATTATCCCAAGTGAAGTGACATTCATATTTTATGGGAATGGTTGAAATCATCAACCGGATCAGAATAGTCAAATCCCTGCCATTACAAAACCAAATCTCACGATCATATTATTCTATATATACACATGCATGTTTGTATGTGCAAAAATAAGTGTATATAGATTGCAGATGTATGTGCATTAATATATATATATATGCAATTATATGTACATATATATATATGTATTTGTTAACATCTCATGATACATAAACACACACAAATATATATATATCTGTGTGTGTAGCGGTGGGTCAGCAATGTATCAGCCAGGCGGAGGCTTTGGCCCAGCAGCTCCAGGACTTCACCTCCGACGCCGCGACCAGCGCGACCAGCGCGACCAGCGCGGCGCTGGCGCTGGGCCCGGGTTGGGGGAACTCGGAACCGCCTGGATCTACAGATCCCTTGGAAACTGGTTGGTGGTTTCATACATTTTTTATTTTCCATTTCATATATGGGTTAATTAATCCTTCCCATTCACGAACTCATATTTTTCAAGATGGTTAAAACCACCAACCCGGATAAAATTGGAGTCTCTACTATGGGTAATCAGATGATAATAGTGGGATTCAAATGCATTCAAACTCTTTTTTTTTGATATGTTCATGGTGTGCAGCTTGGATCAAGGTTTCTTTGTTTCATGACCATATGACCAAGATAGTTGCATCCCGGGGATTCAACGAAGCCGACTTCAAAGATGACCCCAAGGTCAGAGGGTCGTCGCATTCTCCCCAAGAGACCATGGGCTTCAATGGGGTATCAAGTCGTGAAGTAACCCCAATAACACAGTAGTTACAGTATAGGATACAGCGGCAAATCAGCGACTCTATATCATGGGATGAAGAAATCCTGGACCTCTCGCCAGTAATGAGATATCATGCCCAAACATGGTCACCATCCTCATGGCTTTTTGGGTAGAAAAGAAATAGGGATTCGCCCAGGCGTTGATACAGTGTATGACTGAGTTTGCTATCGGATAGAGTTTGTTAGACCTAAAGTAAGTAGCGCGGCACACAAGGTCACGGTTAGGAGATGAAGGTGTCCTAAGTCATTGAATGGTACCCCCTAAACATCCCTAAACATCCAGAATTATAGTACTTGAGTTTCTAAACCTATGGTGACTTGAGGATCCACCCTTTCAAGAAACGTTGCAGGTCGAGAAGCAGGGAAGATCAGGTTCCAGGAGGCAGAACGATGACTGCTACCCTTTGGTAAACATACAAAAAACTATGGAAGATCACCGTGTTTAGTGGGTAAATCAAAGAACTACATGGTAATTTTCAATAGCGAACTGTTAGTCATTACCAGATGCTAAGTTTCGCTGGCTGTTACTCATGGCTTTTGTTTGGGTACACGCACTTAAGATGGTTTTATCCTGATGCTGAAATGCTGAACCATAGCCCCGAAACATATCAATTTTCAGTTATATATGACATGTTCATGCTATGATGTGTGTGTCTGACGATGGCAATACACCTGTGCGCCGCCAAAAAAAAACGTTCTGCAATTCAACACTATCAATGTACAGCTGTTGTAACGCATTGCAAATTGCTACGCTACATTCTGTTCTGCCATGTTTTTTTTTGACCTTGGATGGGTACTTTAAAACCTTTTTTTGGCTACACGTGCTCATCTCCTGGAGCGACCAGGACGAGATACCCATCAGCGGAATGCACATGGTCAAGTTGCGACAGCTCTACGAGGTGCTTCGCCGAAGATGGGGTGAACTCAGAGCACCCTGCAGGGGAATCAGCACCACATTTTGGGACAGCAAGAATGTTGGTTTTAACATGTTTTAACCGTGTGTGAATATGATTTTAACCAGCAAACATGGGGTGAAAACCAAGGATATTTTAGGATGTAGGACATTCCAGCGAACATGACGACCCTGCCACGAGTTGGGGACATTCGCACGGAAGTCGGGATATTGTATCACTTGACAAGCAAGAAAGTTCGGTTTTCACCAGCAAGTTACCCTACAGGGGGTCTCCCTCCAACAAGTAGTATCATATATTATGTGTATATATATGATTATTTGCATAGACAATGATCTCTTTCCCAACGTTCCTCAGCTGCGTCAGCACCAGGTTCACAATGGCGGCCAGGTCTCTGAGGTGTGGGGGAAACAGGTTCGAGGTTGAGACAAAACATGTGCTGCTCGTGCAGCTCCCAACTTGTTGAATCACTACTCTATAACTATAGTCACTTTGATACAGTGGATGGTTGCGAAATCCTGCACCAGTTGATAGATGGTTGATCCATGTTTATCCCATTACCTATAGAGTTTCAACCATCCTTGATAGATAGGTGCAAGATTTCTTCCATCCATCTCCATCCACAGTACCACATTGATTAGTGGTGCTGGCTTGAGTTTTTGGAGGGATGTTGACCTATAAGGCTAGCTGACAGGGATTAGGCCACTGCCACGCTGATTTGGGATGGCTCAAGGGCTGCGTCTTTTCAGGCCCCAACTTCGAATATGCGTAAAATCCTGAGATTTCAACGTAATTCCACTCTTCATATATCTTATCTCCATGTATCTTCATTACATAGATGCTATACTGCTATATGTATTGGTTCCAACCTGCTGGTTATATATGTGAGCGGGCCCTGCAGGAGGCCTTTCGGCATCGCATGCTGGAGACCTCAGGGGAAAACCCGTGTGTTTTTTTCCATGGGAAACAGCGCAGAATGTGGCGATGGAACCGCAGGATCATTCCAATGATGCAGATGATGCAGCTGGGGTAATTGTGTCACTCCATCAAGGTGGACCATTTTGATCCATTTTGGCACTTGCTGAACTTCCGCTTTAACGATTGATATGGGAATGGGTCAAAACCATGTAGCCCTGTAGTTCACATCAAAATAGGTGGCAAACGGATGTTCATCCCACTAATAATGTATCTATAGGTATTGACCCATACCCATATTGACTTCAATGAGTAGGGGCTGAGCCGCCACATTTTGATGTGATGTCGGACTGACACCTGCTGTAGACTTGGCTTCACCGTCCAATTTTCCACCTGGTTGACGTCGAACATATGGCAGATCAGTTCGTACAGCAGTGGCATACGTATTCGTTTTGGCCTCACCAAATCTGGAATCAAAATGAATCAAGTTCCTGAATCTCTGCAATACACCTGGTTTTTTTTTCCATATGCTTGGGAAGATGAAGCATCACAATTGTTGGTGGTGAAGCATGGTGAAGCGATGCCAAAAACCTCTGCGGAAGGTTATGGTTTGATGGTTAAATCAGTTAAGACTCCAGCCATCCCCATTTTTTGCTGTTTATTTCTCCAATGTTCCGGATGCTGCAGGTATTGCATGCTGCGACGCTACGTTTGATGCTTAGATTTCGGAGATTTCGCATGGTTTTTCCCAGACTGTGGCGGTACCCCAATTTGGCCAGGTTGGATGGGTTTAACCAATGGGTCAATGTTGAAGATATGGGAACACCAAATAAAACCAACTGGTGAGGTATGTAGTCTAATACTGTCGTACCTCTTGCCGTAAATGGGGGAACCTACTAACTAGCTGTAGAACTTTATAGAACTTAGTTTTTTGCGGACACCGTATGATTGGCCCCCTTGTCCGGATAAACATTTCCTTGGTGCGGTTGGTTCTCTGATGTGGTTAGATCCTGGGGCCTTGAGGTGGGAATGACTCAAAACTATACTATAGAGCCCAACAAAAATGAATGGATAAAGAATGAGAAAGACCAAATATGACAAACTTTGTGCGCCCATTGGGGCCCACAATCTGCTGAGCCATTCCCATCTCAACTGCCCAAGTGGTGCCCAGCAATAGGGTGACCTGATTGTGTTGACCAACGTGAGAATGAGCACCTTGTAGAGTTCCAGGATTTATTGAGATATTCAAGATTGACTAGGTGGGGCTAAGATGGTTTAAGACTGTTTATATATAATCATTTCAAATTATGTTAAGACCATATCATAAGATCATCAAAGGGTCCTCAGCCTTCAAAGGTCTTAAGAGGTTCGAATTCATGTAATACCCGCAGAAAATTCATAGTCACATCTATTCGCCACTCCTGGGGGACAAGTTGGGCCATCCACTTTTATTTCAGTGAGGTGACCTTCATTGGTTTAGACCCCGCGCAGCAAGGCAGCCAAGGTGTGACTTGGTTTAGCTTCAGGAAAACGCTGCCTTACTTCCCTGGGTTTTGGTGGAAAAAATCAGGAAAACCTCAGGTTTTGGGTGGTAAAAGGTGGCAAAAAATACATGATACCCATGGGATTCTGTAGATTTTCAATTCAACCAATCCGTTGGTCACATGTTCAAGGACTTCTAAATGTCAGAGGTGCTGCCCCTGGGTCAGGTGGGAATATGCACGCCGCCGCGCCGGAGTCAGCGGGGGCACCCTTTGATCCCCCTTAGAGGATCGATGCTTGGGCCCAAATCCTGCAAAGATCAACGGAATTTCATGGAAACGAAATGAAACAACCACTGGTTGGTGGTTTGGAACAAGAAATTTATTTTTCCATATGTATTGGGAATAATCATCCCAACTGACTAATATTTTTCAGAGGGGTTGAAACCACCAACCAGACCACGGTGCCCTCTACATGTTTCCCAACAAGAGGATCCAATCATTTGATTGATAGTCTTATTTGCGGATGGATTGCGTGAGAAAAAAAGAAGCAGTCGCTACTGCGGGTCTTGATTTTCTTTCCTTTGGTCCTTTGAGCCGGCAAGTCATTTTGGAATCCCGGAAGCCCTGTGAACCCACATGCATGTCATGCACAACCTTTCCTACCAATGGGTATGTCCAATGAAAAAAACAAAGTGGTGATGGTTTATTATTGAGCTTACCTCATGATATCCCCATGATATAGATCATATATGGATGATATATATTGATACTGTGGATGGTTTCAAAATCCTGCACCACCTTGGATGTTTAAAACCCCTTTAAATAATTGGATAAACCATCTGCTGTATCATCTGGTGAAGGATTTTGCTGGCCCATCCACAGTATGTATTGGTCTAAAATTTCCAGTGGAGTCCCATGGACGTTCGCTGAACAATTTGCCATGCGCGCAGCGCGCGCTGCAGGTCTTTGCTTGGCTCCGGGACCACATGGGCGTGACCTGCGAGCTCTTCGCATCGCCTCTGTGGGGACTCCCAAAGGGCGATCTATTCATCCCAAACGCCCCATAAATGGTCCATAAGAGTCCCCATAGACCATGGGTTCAGGGGGGAGGGATTCAATATGTGAAATCCACTTTTAGAGTGGTATGTGCTGTAGAATCGCTTTTTTTGTTCCAAATGTGTTGCCAGTGTTTTTGTTTAAATAGCAACTTTGCACAGAAAGCCACCCGACTGGATCGTAAGACATGGTATTTTTAAGCTATCTAAGTTTTGGAAAAGTACGCAAGAAATCCCGCATCTTAAACGGCAAAAAACACATACATGAGATACTTCACTTTGATGCAATTTGAATCTAGCTCAGTGATAAGTTTCCTGGTTGATTAGTGGGTAGTAAGGCAGAAGCACTCAAGATCACAATGCATTCCAGTTTGGCCAACAAGCGTGACCTGTTTCAAATCGAGTTAATATTTATGTAGGATATCATCCAGATATTAGCATAGTACCTCCCAGGACTAGCCTATGAAGACTGATGACTAATAATTGAACGGGATGTACCATACTAGTCCAGCACTATTCCATTCCTATATTCAGAAACACTAGTTGAAAGAAGCCCTGTCTTGTTGGGCATTTTGTAGCAGCATGTAGCGCTCATGTCCTTGGGGCGATGCAACTCGGAACCTGTCTTGCGCAGAACTGCGAGAGATCCTGCAGAAAAGCGTT
>Ga0126342_10015830_pt1 | contig 13185 bp, 17 predicted proteins | sample Cyp1metagenome_FD_92528 | JGI IMG/M metagenome (GOLD analysis project Ga0126342, IMG submission 92528) | Coral microbial communities from Lord Howe Island, Old Settlement Bay, Australia - Cyphastrea 1 metagenome | ecosystem: Host-associated > Invertebrates > Cnidaria > Coral ... | reverse complement strand
TGTATGTATGTATGTATGTATGTATGTATGTATGTATGTATGTATGTATGTATGTATGTATGTATGTATATGTGTGTGTATGTATGTATGTATGTATGTATGTATGTGTGTGTATGTATGTATTTATGTATGTATGTATGCATGTATGCATGGATGGATGGATGTATGTATGTATGTATGTAATTATGTATGTATTTATGTGTGTATGCATGTATGGATGGATGGATTCATGTATGGATGTATGGATGTATGGATGTATGGATGTATTTATTTATTCATTTGTTTATTTATTTATTTTATTTTTATTTTTTTATGTGTGTATTTATGTGTGTATTTGTGTGTGTATTGATGTGTGTATTGATGTGTATATTTATGTGTGTATTTATGTATGTATTTGTGTGTGTATTGATGTGTGTATTGATGTGTGTATTTATGTGTGTATTTATGTATTTATGTGTGTGTGTGTATTTATGCGTGTATGTATGTATGTATGTATGTACGTATGTCTTTATGTATGTATGTATTTATGTATGTATTTATGTATGTATTTATGTATGCAAGGAGGGAGGGAGGGAGGTAGGTAGTTATGTATATTACCTAATATATTACATATGTCAGTATAAGTATATATAGAATTTCCCATTTGAGTCCATTGTATCCCATTTCCCACCTGCTGAAATGGCCTCCTGCTGTTCCGGGCGCACGTCCACAGGAAGGGACTGCCCTCGTCGGACCTGGCGGCGTCGTTCGCCCAAACTCTAAACTGTGTAGAAATAAACCATGGAAAAACCATGGAAAACTATGGAAAAACCATGGAAAACCATGGAAAAACCATGGAAGAACCATGGAAAAACCATGGAAAAACCATGGAAGAACCATGGAAAAACCATGGAAAAACCATGGAAAAAACCCTGAAAAAACCATGGAAAAACCATGGAAAACCAGGTATTGTTTGGAAAAACCATGAAAAACCCTATACAGTATACACCCTGGGCATGTTTCTTGACAAATACTACTGTACCCAGACATGTTTTTAGGATTTTTTAGGGTTGTTTTGGGGTTTGTCAAAAGTACACTCCCCGAAAACCTGCACTGGTTTCCGTGTGAATTTTCGCACCTGCTCGGCCAAGGTCATGGCACACACAAACTCCCGGAGCCTGTGGGACTCATGCGGTGGGTTGTTTCTTTTGACCAAGGTTAAGATGTTTCCACCCAAAAAAGAAGGGATTGTTTGAATGCCAGATATGCCAGATATTTGACCAAAAGAAGCAACAGAGATCAATAGAGATCCAAATGTCGTGGGATCTGTCTCATCATGATCTTCCCAACCTTTTCAGCTATATATACAGATCAACAGAGTATGTGGGAAAAACCATGAACACATGTTGGACACCCAAGATCCACCAAAAATAGAGCACCAAAGCGATGCAACTGGGGGGCCTAGGTTTTTGGAGCGAAGTTTCGCAAGGTTTGAATTTCCATAGCAACCTCCAGGGGCTACGGTAATTAAAACACAACAAGTTCTTGAAGATGGATACTTCTAGGCTTAGATATTCAGATATTCAAGAATTATTCAAAACGAAACCGAATCCTACAGTGTTTGCCTGCAATAAAGCCAAAATGTCCGTCATTTTCCCCTGCATTCATCCTTCGTTATGTTCATTTCCCGCTTGGAGCCACTCCAAAAAACCTGCCCAAATCTGGGATCACACACGAGAGTCGTCGGTCACGGTCCAGATCAGAGAGGTCCCAAATGTTGGAAAGTTGGTTCTCCTGATCTCAGCACCCCCCCAGGCATGGGGCATGACCTACGCAACTCGGAGAATAACTACTGCTAGTCAGGCACCGGCATCGCCCCATCATTGAATGTCTCCAAATTGGAGGCCAATGACGCACTTCGTTGTGGGATACTACGCTTACTCCAAACACCCCAAATACAAGGGGGGCTCAATTTTTTCCTCCTTGTAGTGTTTTTAGATCTGTTGAGTCTACTGGATATTAGTGGACTGATGACCATATCCCAATATGGGTGTATGATCCAACGTGTGACGCCATGCGGTGCGAGCGGTTTGTGAAGGGGGTGAACCCAGCACGACAAGCACTCAGCTAACAACAATTCACTGGCCGTTTGCACATACGGTCATTATTGTCCTTCATGTCTTCCTACTTCATTGCTCTCACGTTTGCTGGAAACCACTTGGGTCCCCAAGATTTTTTCAGGCCCAACAAATCCACAGACCATCTCATCATTGTTCCATCTTTATTGATGCTCAAATCCCCATGTCATATCATGTTCGTTCACAGGCCCAAATTCCCAGCTTTGATCATCATTTATCATCTATATCTGGCTTTTAAAAAAAAAGCGAGGCTCGGCTTCATCATCCTTTCCTGGACATTCACAGTTCCACTTTAGATTAAATAGAATTTAAATGGCAGTGTGTCAAAACCAATAGTACCCCTTTTGTTCACATCAAAATAGCTGGGTTAAAATGGATGTGAATAACCCCCTAAAAATGGTATTTTCATAGGTATTGACCCATACCCATATATCTGGATATATCTGGATATATCTGTGATATTTCATGGACATTCATATGGTTCAATAGGTCAATATGGTATTGACCCATAGCCATTTGGCTGTTAAAAATTGAGACCAATCCACCGAATCCAAAGCTGAAAAGCTCCTGCAGCCCGGTGCGGCGCAGCAGGCGTTGTCCCTCTGTGGCATCAACAAAGCCATCGGGGCCGCAGGACCTGCAGAGTTTAGGGGATGTATGATGGGACTCATGTGGGATGTGTATTTAATGGGGATTCATATGATATATTTATATATTATATATATTATGTATATATATATATATTATATATATACTAACGTATATTATATATATACAATGATTTAATGGGATTGTTTGTGGTGTCGAAATTGAATTTACTCCTCAACCCAGTTAAAAAAATAGCGTCTGACTGGTACCATCAGAAGACCAGTAGTTTGTCTGAAAATTTAGGGGAAGGCCCCAAAATTGGATGGTTAACCATCAGTTTACCTAGATTACAATAGCAATTTTGGGCTATACCCCATGTTCAAAACAAAAAAACTCCGCAAATGGGTAGAATTTGTGGTGCCCAACGTTGATCCTTTTTTGCAGTAGTATGGGTCACAAATGGTCAAGTGGGTAAACCCTCCCATTTTGAACGATTTTGACCCATACCCAGACTGAGCTCCTACAGTAAAAAATGTTTTGTTGGAAAAACTCTAATTTGCCAAACGTGAAAGGACATCCTCCGGATTTCAAGCCACGAAGTTTTTGTAGTAAAAAGCTGTTTGAAACCCAACTCGAGAACATAAATCCTGGGACAAAGAGAGAACCAATTAACTGAGACAACCAGATACAACCAGGAGCACTGCCAAATGGCCTCTCAAAGGTCCGTGCCATGCGTTCATTCTCCTCCTGGTCGTTGACCCGCGGAGATTCACTCAGTTTTTTTGGATGGCGATGGGGGAAGCACCGGCAGCTCCTGAGTGGGTGCCGACAGGCCACTTGCCGCCATGGCAACGCGATCAGCAAAGAGCTCCCAACAGACACCAAGTCATGGGTTTGTTTGTAGGGGTGTTCGTGACTTCACGATCATCCATATGTGATATGCTGGATATGCTGGATCCCAACTCCCTACAAAGCATGTATGTCATATAACTTGAAAGGTGGGTTGCCACACCATTTGCTGATTCAACCTCTGCATCCAAAACATCCAGACCAACATTGAAGGCCATGTGGTTCACATTTTGAGATGTTTTTGAAATGTTGGTAAAGCTGATGAATTTAGGTCATTCCTCACTGAGCCAAGGCCAGAACGGAGAAAATCTGCTGGTGTGTCATCAGCCACAACTCTGGGTACCCCTGGAGGAGGATTGCCGTATCTCTGCCTCCCCCTTCCCACCACTGGCTGCGGCCCGTCCTTCGTTTTCTGTTAAAACGGCTCTTGATCCGAGCTAAACACAGATGGATGTCATTCTCAGTTTTATCTCTGCATCAAAGGCCATATCTTTCCTCCAGCTTTTCTCTAGCATCCATCCATGTATCTACGGCTCAACCCCCAGGCTGAGCAGAGACATCCTCAGGACTCTACCACACAGCAGCCCTTGCCTTGTTTTTCTACCTGGCGGTGCCCCAAATGCTTAGGATATGATGCCCCGCAGGCTGCCGGTATCTGCTGAAAAATGTGATTCCAGTTGCCAGTTTGTTTCGATTGGCCAATTACCACTCTCCAAAGACAAACACATTAAATCTCAAAATATGTTCAAGGATGATCAAAGATGAGTGTTGGCAACACCTACAGTATTCCTGTTAGACCCCTCCCTTCGAAAGCAGCCAACCTAAAACAAGCAAGATATCATAGATATCAAGGCAAGATACTCTTCACCCAACCCACCTGGCCTAAGTTTCCGCAGAGTGTCCTTCGGAGGCAGAATGACAATACCAACACTGCCCTCAACCGAAACCATCCTCCCGTGGCCAAGCTAAGACAGCTAAGATACAAGTACCCTGTCTCTTTAAAGCTGATCAAATATCTCTTTCTCTCCATTTATGGCAAAAAATTAGGAACTATTGTAACTAACTAATACTAACTATTGAATAGAATTGTAATGTCCAAGTTTTCCCCGGCTCAAGGGTTTTTTTTTGCCCCCCGCTTCCTCCAGGTCATCAAAACTCTGTGTAAACTCCGTGATTTTGCACTCGTAAAAGTTGCGGATCTGGCCGGAGGAAAAACGTGGGCAGCGATTTGATGTGACTCGATTGACGATACTCCGATACTCATTCCAAATAGAAGTGGGAAAAAATGCTTCAAACCTTAAATATGGTAGTAGCTTCCAAACATCTGCTCCAAAGCGTAATGATAAAATGATTTTGCTCTCCCTCAACAGCGCGATGTCCAAATTTTCCATAGCTCATTCATTGTCTTTGTCCGCTTTGCCACCACGAAAGCAGTGCAGTATGCTGCATGACCCAGTCCAAGTTGTTTCAGTCAATGCTTCAACCAACTTCACAAGAAGTGAAGCTTTGCAACATCTATGGCACTTGGAACATCAGCAGAGCTTCAACCACTTTAGCACACATCAATACCTGAGAACCAGCTTCAAAGATCTTCAAAACCTATTAGTAAAACCATATTTTTTGGGTGGTTATGCGTGGTTGTTCACATCCAGTCATCAACATGACGCGAATGGCAGCCATGGCACCTCTTCCAAGCGCGGCAGGTCATTGGGCTCCACCAGATTCACGGCAATACCTTTGAGTCCAAACCTGGCCATGGGCCCACCGTAACGACTCGAAATCAGCTGATTTTCGGGGTAGAGATGGGTAGAGTTTGATTTCGTAACTTCCAAATCTGCTTGTGATGTGCCAAAGTCAAATCTGCTTGGAATTGGTGGAGAAAACAAAGGCTACAATTGGATCCCAGAATCCCACCAGTGACCGTGATCTTCCCGGAAAAGCTGGGCCGATCAATGACCAACCGTAGCTTCTGCCATTTCCCTTCAAAAAAAAGATATTGGATATGTCATGTCAGATATGTGCCACTGTATCACTCACAAACCAAAGTCATTGGGTAACTAACCCACCATTGCCTTGGGCCAATCTGCTGTGTGAAGCAGTGCTGATAGCAGGCAGATTTAGGGACCCCGAGGAGATAGAAACGTTTTCCTTCTTATGTTACACTTCCCTAGTTCTTACTTCTGCTCTTTTCATTCATCACTGAAACATATATATATTATATATATATATATCATATATCCCATTCAATCCCCATTAATCTCGCAAAAATGCCAATTTTCATGGATACTTCACCATATTGGGTCGTTAAAATCCTCTGAATCAATGGGCGGTGACCTTCCGGTTCGACCAACTCGGTGAAGGTACGTCTCCTACGGACGAGCTGCTCAACTTTTGAACGTCAACCGATTCATCAACCCCCAGCTTACTGCAGCTTATTGACTTAGGGGTCCCCATAATATGCTGATATGATACTGATATGCAAGAAATATGTGTTTTGGAAATTATGCGAAAATCAACTAAGTCAGTATTGACCCTGCGTTCTCATTACCGTGGTCTTGTGCCATGAAATGATGCAAAAAGAAAGCTGCCAACGCAGAGCACAAATGTTGGGGTTCGATCCTAAAACCGAGCCTTTGACTGAAACTTCCATGACTTGCAACTCCACAATCTTGATGCAATTACCGCATCCTCTATTCATTTCCTCACCAAGGTACCATGCTACTTTGCCACAATGGGATTAATGAGTGTCTGAGCCACTATCTGGATCACTTCACGGTACAACTTCTTTACTTCAAAGTAGCTACCAGGGTGGATCTTTATCTCTCGGCAAAGAGGTCGCCACGTTTTGACCTTTTGGCCCATCCCCATCCGCTCCATGTTGACTTGATTCCACTGGCATGGCAGCTCATAGTTCACCACCAGTGTCACCTGCAACGTACCAATGGACCAATGGACCAAAATGTCACCCTGGGCATCCACTTTCGGGGCTGGCGATAGCATAAGGGATGAAGCTGCCATTTTGGATGTGTTAAATCCACTGGGGTAAGAGAACGATAGCATAACAGTCACCAATGGATTTGGAGGATTTCAAATGTTCACGTACGAACCCCCGCTGGCCGTACCTGTGGCACGTCAATCCCGCGGGAGATCACATCCGTGGCGATCAGCACCTGAACTGCAACAAGTGTGGTCCGGGTGCCCACCAAAAATCGTGATTTTATGGATCCCTTATTATTAGATGGTTTTCCCATTGAAATGCCAACAATTTTTGGGGGATTTGCCAGTCGTGTTTGATTCCGAGATTTTCGCAGAGCCTTGGTCACGCCCTCCCGGAATTCCTTCATCACATGGTCGCGCCTGGTCGCTCGCGCAGCTCTTGGAGTTTCCACCGTTTCAAACCAGGCTGTGACAAACATGGCTGGAAAATCCCAGAGGAACTGAAAGGCCCAATGATTTAGCTATTCCCAAATAAGGACTTCCGGCCAGGTTAGCAAACCAGTTGGGAGACGTCGAAACTCCAAGACCAGTCGGACTGACGTTTGAAACCGCAAAATCCCAGGGTTCGGTATCACCCCCGCCCTAAGATGGACCATTTTTGGGGCATCTCCCTGGAGACCCAGTTGGTGTCAACGCCATCAGTTGCGGCATTGAGTGTCCCACATGGCTGGGTCCATCTTCTCTTCACCAGTCTGGTGCCTCGCATGGAAGGGGCCATGTTTTTAGGATCACCACCCAGATCAAGGGGCCAGGAATGTTGACCTATACCCATCCAAGCATGTCAAAAAATGGAGGAACTTCCGAAGACATTGGACCTGGACCTCACCATTCAAGGAAGGAAACCATAACCCATAGCCTCACTGGTGTCATGTTGCCATCAACTCCTACTGCTTGTGTCGCCAGCTGATCATCCAAGTGATTGGTCATGGGGTGAAACCCCAATGGTGATCGAGCAACCGAGCTCCCCGTTGGTCATGGGGAAACACCCATGTAAAACAATGATGCATTTGTTAAACTATCATCAGAGGGTGTTAAATGCGTGTTTTATACATTATTAAACACCTAATTGTTATTTTTTGGAAACACCCCTGTTAAACTATCATCACAGTTACAATCATCGTAATAACTAGTAATAACCATTATGGATATGTATGGTTTGCTTATACCTGAAGCAACCCCCCGAAGAGATGCCTGAAAGTTGCGGAAGCCTGGAAATGATGTGGGAAATACTACCGATAATAATTACCATCCAGGAAATACTTTCCATATCTTTCCATCGTATTCACAATTGCAGGCATTTGATTAGGGTCATTTCAGTAGTTACAACCAGTATACCCACTATAGCAATTATAACACTTATAATATATATATATATATACAGTAATATGTATATATATATCATTATAACTATAACAATCATAACCATGATAAGTAACCTTTTAATGATACCTAGGCAGTCAGAAACCCATGAACTAAGCTTTCACCAGGACCAGACCGAGGCCCCAAGCGTTCCACAGATCAAAGACACCGCATGGCCCTGATCCTTCACCCGCTGCGCTAGCTCGAAGGCCTGGCAGTCATGGCAGTCATGGGCGGATGGGATGAAGGACTATTAACCCATGACTATAGTTGGTTAATAGTTGGCTAATAGTTGGTTAATAGTTGGTTAATAAATCTCCAATCATCCAACTATTAACCAACTATTAAGCAACTATTAATATCCAATGGGTAATCTTTGTTAATCATTGGGTCAATCGAATCATCTCCAGCTATTAAATCTCCAACAATGAGTTAATCAAAGTACCAATGATGGTACCTGTGGTTAATCCAACGATGGTAATCCAATGATGATAATCCAATGATAGTTTTGTCCAGTCCAATGAGGGTAATTTTAGATAAGTATTTGTGATGTTGATTGGAGATAGATAACCATGATTGTGATATTGGACTAATAATCAAGTTGTAACCAGACAATCTAATGGATGAGGATGAGGATGAGGATGAGGATGAGGATGAGGATGAGGATGATGATGATGATGATGATGATGAATGATGGTAAATAATCTGATGGTAATTGTGGTTTTTAAACAATGGTAACTAATCTGACAGTTAATGATTGTGATTCTACTATCTGATATAGTTGATAAGTAGTTGAACGTAATTGAAAATAGAAACTTATGTTAATGAATAATGGTTGTAATCATTGAATGACATGCATCCAACTATCACTCTCCATATGATGGTATTCAAAAATAATGATTGAGAATAGTGATAATGTTTTTTTGATAATAGCTGGATACGTGCTTCTTAGATCAATGGATAGGAAACCATAGTTTACTGTTTTGGATAGGATTTGGATGTTGAAATTGGATCGTCAGAAATAGTTTCAATGGATTGCTTTAAGGGAAAAATCAGAAGGAAACCATCATCCACGTCTGGGATGTGACCCACAAGCGCAATTTCAACTCCAGGGATCTCATGTGTGAGACATGGAGAAGTGGAACGGATGACCACGCCACAGGCTGTATGGGTATAAAGAGATACTGGATACCTACATGCATCTATAAGTTGGTGCTTGAATCAAATGGCCGCATTGAATCTTGAAGCAGCTCACAGTTCGCCTAACATGATTAGCAGGCGAAGAAAGAAGTGCTATGGACAGAGGGTGCGAGGCAATCCGCACGTTTCAGACATCTATGCATCTATAAAGAATATGTCATGTCTATATACACATACACCATCAGCATCATCATCATCATCATCATCATCATCATCAAGAAGAGAGAGAGAGAGAGAAAAGAAAAAAAAGAAAAAAAAGTATATACTTTGTGCACACCTCATCGGGTGATGGATGCCCTGAAACAACTTCATTTTCCCATCTACCCGGTGGTGTTTCCCATGGGTGCCAGCTACACGTGGAATACGTGGAACACACCCACAGCCTTTTGCAGCGTTTTTTGTTTCGACGCCGGACACCACACTCCAAATGCCAACTGCACCAGAGTTTGCGCAGCTTGGGAGTCCAGCTGGAAGCTCCAAAACGATGCTCCCTGGAAGCAATAAACCAGAACCACAGGGAGCCAAGTCATGGTGGTGGATAACGAGATGTAGATGTCAAGCAGGGCATGAATCCTATTCAGGTCACTATGTCAACACACATCGATTTCCTTCATCTTCGCTCAATCATGTTACAACACCTGGTTTCCCATTATGAGGCTCCAACAGCACTGCGTACGCTGTCCCACTTGGTAGTTCCATCCTTGTTAATCAATAGCTGTCCATTGGTGTCCATCCCCCAGATTGGGCTCATAACGTACTGTGCTACATGTCTGACGTCCAGGGGTATGCGGGAAAAGGTGGCTGCCAGCAATAAACATTGCGCGGTCGCTAGCTGACAAGTTCAGCCAACAGCCCTACAAGAGCCCTACATTTCGCCCATCTCAAGGGATTGCTGACCAGTCTACTCCCTGACATTTCCGTGATAATTGTCACTCTCGCCTTGCCGAAAGACTTTGAAGAAAGACTAATAATTCTATGGGGCACCAAGATCCATGGAAGAGTGGGTTCCCCATCGAACAGTGGGTGTTTCAGCAATCCCAGATCCAGGCACCTAAAGAACTAGATCTAAGTCAGTTGCCGCTTCGCGGACACTGAAGGGTTGCCGATTTCGGGATTTCGTGGCCGAGTAGAAAATGGCCGGAAAGTCAACTCCTCAAAAGGTATTCCTAATACTCCACCATGACAATCCAACAGCACCAATGGTTTCAAACTCACGAAAGTGACTGCTGCTTCAAAGCCTTCCAAAATTCCTGAAGGACTTGCAAACTGATGCCAATCAAGGCTCACGTTCTCAACGCCTCAGAAGCCACTGCCTACTTCATGGAACCACGCTTGGTTTCACTCAAATCTCAGAACTGACTGAATGAACTAAATTTGACTCCTAGCTGTTTCCAACAAAATCGACATGGAAAAGTTTACCGATGATCCATTGAGCCGAGCTTTCCAATTTTCCATGAACCCCATGACATCCCGTGACCAAGGTCCCTAAGGTGCAGACCCTTGACGTCTCTTGGGACCATCCCAGCCTCGACAAACTCAGTTGGATCGGATGGCGAGGGTTTCGGTCGGCTGATCAGTCTTGATCCCCATTACCTCTGACAGACTGACAGACTCAGATTCTTTGCTTCGCAAGTCTTTTGTTTTGGAGGCCAACCTGAACCACACTGAGATCCCTCTTTTCTAAAAGGATGTTTGCTCACAGTTACCAGTTACCACAAAAAAAATGTTAATCTATTTGGAGTCCAGCAGGGCCCTAGGCCCTTTCCGCATCATCATAAGGTAAGCAAAATTATAGAAGATATAGCAGGAACATTACAGTAGCCATATTTAGCCATTCCCCACCAAGAACACAGGGGGGTGTTCGATCATTTTCCGCATCAAACTCCATTTCCATCTACCCAGCCAGGTGGCGGAAATCCGCATGACTGGAGGAGACCCATAAGGAGGCAGAACGCCCAGGCAACACACCCTGACAGCTGGAAAATCCAACATGACATGAAGTGGACTTGGGGATGGGTCGAAAACTTCGCCCCTGAACCATCCTGAACCATCAGCCATATTTGGGGCGCAAAAATACCATCCGTTTTTGCGATGTTCAACGGTGCATTTTACCGAAGTTTGAGCCGCATCAACAATGATTGATTTCTTGGGGGCATGTCTTGGTATGCTTCGTTCATTGGGTTCCCGACCAGGTTGTCATACGTGCGAAACGGGGCTGAAGGTGTCTTTTGGCCCTCAGCAACAACCCAGTAAGCGTAAAAACATCAACCCGCCTTCCCACTGTTTGACATACCTTATTGTGTGCAAAACAGTGCATATCCCCCTCTCCCCTACTCAGACGTTTAGCCTATTTCCGGGTGTCGCAGTATCCCTCATTGTCCGGAAACCCAATCATCTAGATTATCTCCCACTATCAGAACTATCATGCCACTGTCCCCCCCAAAAGAATTTGCAAACAACCCATCATCCCCATTGGCACTTCTCTATCAACCTTCATCAGTTCAGCTCCTCACATGCCATCTGAAGCCTTCCTTCAAAGAACTCGTGGAATTGAACGGGGAACCTGTTGTGAAGTGACAGAAAATGACAGGTCTCCCAAGGCTTTTTCTTTTGGCCCTGAAAAACCCCATGGAACAAAAAAGTCTGGTGGAAATTTGCTGATTCTGCCAGCATACATGCGGAAACATCCAAAAAAACATGAGAAACACAGCCCTTTTTGGGCCCTTGAGGCTTCACCGCGCCTAACGTGTGGCACAAGGAATCGTTGAAGCGAGGGTCTGCCTTCCATGGATTGTAAACATCCCCTGGACCATCAGGGAAGGCGCCAAGGCGCCAACATCCAAAGACAATCAGCACATCTGTGAGATAAATCACATCTGTGGGATCTTCGGGATGGCAAAGTTTCCAAATAAATGGCCCATGGCTCAAGAATTGAACACCCCAAAAAAAATGATACATAACAAATACTACTTTGAGGAGAAGAAAAACATCACAAATTAACAAATCTGCAGAGTTGGAGCAAAACATCTGGTCACCATCAGTCATCACCATCGAAATTTCAGCTTCCAACCTGCACCACCTTCTCCAGGCTCCCTGTGGTTCGACCTTCGGGCGTGAAATGGAGGATTTGCCAACCATTCATTCATAGAATGGGATAGTCCGGGATAGTTATGCCAGCTATGCACCAAGAGCATTTCAACATTTCATATATTTCATCAGATCCAGATTCTCTCGATTTGGGCTCTGGATTTTTGGACTGCTCACCACGTCTGAAGTTTCGTTCAGGTTTTCAAATCGTTTCCGGGGTCGTTCCAAAAAATGCTGGTTGCCATTCAAAATATGGGTCAAAACATTGCTGTCTGCCTTTGTTGTACTCCAATTTTCTGTAACAACTTGGATCTGTGGCGCTTCAAAATACGTCGAAAAGGCACCGGACTGTAGCTTTCTCTGGACTCGGAAGTAATGGGCGAGGGTCCCACCTGCACGGATCCGGGCGATGATTTTTTGGACATTCATCGTGTCGCAAACATCCAATTTTGGGGTACCCTCTGCCTATGACACACCCGAGGCATCCCGAGGCAGACATGGCCTTCACGGGCTTTTGGCCAAGCCTCAGACCACTCCACTGACGGAAGTTAGATTCCCTATGACTTCCTATTCATTTTTCAATATTTTCAATCAGGTTCACTATCGTCACTACAGGATTTCAACAGCCGGAAGATGGAGGCACCATTCATGCAGTTTTGAAAAGGCAGCATGTGCCTCTGCTTGTCTTGTGATTTTATCGAACCTCCAGCAAGGGTCCAACCGGCCCATCAACTTGGCGCCAGGACCCTCTGTATTTGCTCATGGCCTTGCAGGAAGCCCGCATTTGGAAGTGATTCTGATTCAAATGTCAAGCTGTTGCATCACAGACCCCAACCTGTTGCCTGAGGAGTGTAGAATCATGCATTCACAGCGAAATGCGTGCGGCAGGATCTGTCAAATCAAATGCACTCGCTCAAATTCAACTGCAGCTGTTTTGTCATGGCGCCTCAAAAGTATGTTATGGCTCAATTGGCCAAACTGAAAAACG
>Ga0126342_10015829_pt1 | contig 13186 bp, 15 predicted proteins | sample Cyp1metagenome_FD_92528 | JGI IMG/M metagenome (GOLD analysis project Ga0126342, IMG submission 92528) | Coral microbial communities from Lord Howe Island, Old Settlement Bay, Australia - Cyphastrea 1 metagenome | ecosystem: Host-associated > Invertebrates > Cnidaria > Coral ... | reverse complement strand
ATCCATGCATCCATGCATCCATGCATCCATGCATCCATGCATCCATGCATCCATGCATCCATGCATCCATGCATCCATGCATCCATGCATCCATGCATCCATGCATCCATGCATCCATGCATGGCATGGCATGGCATTACATTACATTACATACACACATATACATACACATATTCATATACATATACACATACATATACATATACATATACATACACATATACATATGCATATGCATATGCATATACATATACGTATACATATACATATACATATACATATACATATACATATACATATACATACGATATTTGTATATATGTATATATATATATATAATTCATATATATGTATATATACACACAGCAGATACTACCCAACTCTTGTGCATCAGCTTTTGCATCCACACTTCACAGCCATGACCCCAATCGCTGGCCTTGCTCGAATGCCGCAGCCGGGGCATGCCCCAGCTTTGGCCAGCTGCAGGCAACGGCTGCAGAGGCGGCAGTCGCAGCACCCGGAAAAGTAGATGCGAACCTCGCCCCATGTGGCGATGCGACTGCTTGGGGGTTGAGCCAGTCCCCAAAAAAACATGTGGAAGCCAAATGCAATTGACAACAAACATATCTGAACTCACAAACCAGTGGATTGGTGACAAATTTTGCTAAATGCCCCCCTTATTTCCAGATTGGTCAAACAGCCAGTCTCAGTCATAGTCCTCTCCAAGAAAATGCACAGATCCAGAGCCGGAGCCTCATTTTCACGATACCCATCCACGTGGCAGCGAGCACATTCACCCATTGATGAACCACACCTTCGATTCCCTCAAAATGACATCTCAGCGCCACGAAGGTAAATGATCTGTGGATCTCTGATGAAGGGGCAGCTTGTGAGCGTATCAGATTCATGACATGTTCCACAGTGAGGTCCACATAGGTCCACTCTTTTCACATAGGTCTGTGTACTGAATATGCTGGTGCATTTCTGTATGTGTGAAAGCACAGAATAAAAGCCCCCAACTTTGGGAGACCTTGAGCAACGTCGAAGCTTCGGGCAAGACAAGATATGTATAGATATGCTGTATACTATGTTACTATATATAACAGTCATAAGTGAATATACTGGGAAGCATGACGTAAGCCATTTGCATCCACTTGTGGACACGGAGACTTTCTGGAGCGACTTTACTTCCGGCTCCCAGCCTCCCTGGTACCAGTCACTTTGCTTCGTTGAGTCAGGCTGCATTGGCTGCGTGAAACTTCAAACGAAAGCAGCAGTGATCTCTGCAGGACGGGCAGATGCATCCGTCTGCATTCGAACTGTGGACCAATGGCTCTATCTGTCCACTTTGCCTGTGATTCTAACAGGAACATTCCCCAACATCCACAAACCAGTTTAAGTCATAGGTGGCTGTGCATATGCAGATTCCATTACATGATTAATGGCTCTTCCTAGAGCGCTGCTATTGCACCTGGAGAATGTTCGGTGTGGAACAGGCGACAGAAGAACCGCATGACTCGAGAGATCTCAAGAGTCTGGCCGTGCTGGGCCATCAAGTTGCAACTCTTTTGTACACGGGGTACAAGAGTTTTATCACTCCAGCTGAGCAGATCCCTGGGGATCAGAAACACTACTTTGACTGAGAAGCTTTAGGTTGCCAAGCAGTACCCATCTATGTTTTATGTATAAACACAACTAAAGTTGAAAAAAGAAATGTACGTGATTCTTCAAGATGGCTAAAAGTCTGAGTCACTCTGGGACTTTTGTTTTGATCCCCTCTCATATAGTCATGAAGAATCATCCCAACTGGAAACCCATCATTTGTGGAGTAAAGGCTTCTGATCAGATCCTGTAGTCAGTCCATCAGCTTGTAGCCCCTTGGCGACGGTGCTATCTTGAGGCCATCTATGTTTCTCACCTTGACTCTGATATACAAACAAAATCAGCAATGTCATATGGAGTATGTATAATAATATATATATATATGTATACACACATATTTAAACTATACACATAATATGTATGTATATATATATATATACATATTATACGTTTAAATGATATACGCAACAGTGCTAAGCTTAGCACAAGATCTGTAGCAACCTCAGTGCGTTAAAAAAGCCTAAATAACTCAAAAATAACATATGTCAGTCCGGAAGTAAAGCTGAGTGAAATTGCAGGACAAAATGTGAAGTTTTAAACGCTAAATCTGTTTGAAAAGCTGAGAAAATCAGGCTTTCAAAGCTGAGAGACCCAAGTGATCGCTGTCAGGAATGCACAAACAGCAAATCCGTAGCCTCACACAGAAGCAGCGAGACAGAGAAGTAGCCCGCAGGACGTGCAGCTTGCCAAAACACTGGGATTTCGCTGCCAAACAACGTGACAAAACTGATACAACACCACTTTGTTGTGCTTTCTACTCAAGTCCATTGCGGTTGGTTAATTTTCCCTGCCGAAACAACGCAATTGGTTGGGTGGCTGACCCTCAATATCGTGACAACTTTGGTTTGCATCTCCGTGTCTACTGGTCCCCCAATCTTTTGTGGCACCAGCCAGCCTGCTGGTGTGGAGGCCAGCAAGTTTGGCACCTGCAGGCACTGCAGGCACATGAAATTCAACAGTTCCAGACGCATCTTGATATGACATGATATGACTAGACGCATCTTGATAAAATCCATGATCATTTCAGTGGAGGTTTTCCTGGCCCACTCGGCCTAACCGTTCAACGGTTCACAAAAACACAAGATCAGCCCAGCCGCCGTTCCAGCGAGAGCAGGGCCGGGGCAAATGCCCACAAGACCCCAGCCAATGCCAAAGAGGATCGCTCCCAAAGTCAACGTTGCCTTGCTGGGTTGGCATCATTGTACACCATGAATAGCACCACTAAGAACGCAAAACGTGAGACTATGCTCGAACGGTTTATGTTGATTTGTGGCATATTTCTCAAGGTATTTTCATCTCCACTTCGTGGCTCGAGCGATCAAAACACTTTGCTTCCCTGCTGCAATCTGGCAAAAATGCATCCACTTTCACAAAGAACAGCGTTGCAGCCTTTCCTTCTCTATACTTAGTGTAAACAATTTTCATCGACGTAGAAAAAACACCTAGGCATATGTTTCTGGTCCCTAACCGCACATTGCACAGCTCAAGCTGCATAATCACCCGATTTGCTGGGCTTCTCAAATGATTCCGCGCATCTGGGCTTTGCACCTTCGGCTTCCTGCAGGTGTCCCAACTTGGGATGTCGGTTGAATTGTTGATGTGATATAATATATATATATATATAATGAAAAAACATCTATTGCCCTATCATGTATAATATGTATACATTCATATACATGTGTATACCATCCATATATATATATACACATGTATATATCCTATATCATATTGTAAATATATATCAAAATATCAGATATCATGTACCAAAGATCACATATCATAAATATACAATATACCATATGAAATCAATATTACCATCTTTTTTGCACAGCCACCACGGCCACGTTGTCTCGCGGTCCGCCAGGTAGAAGGCCGGAAAGGAGACCAGGATGCCACAGCCCATCACGAAGGCCAGCGAAGGATCCCAGTAGCCCGCCACGTCCAGGAAGTTCAGCACCTTGGCCTCGAGGAAGGCCATGAAAACATGGAAAGATGATGAAAGATGCGTGGTTCAGAGTGGGGAAAATACATGAAAATGCGGAAAAACTGAGATAAACATGGATAAATCATGGATAACTGATGGATACCATGGATGGGAATCCTGCCAGGAAAATTCCAGGAAAATTCCAGGAGCAGATCTGCAGCGCCTGGCTGGTCATTCCAGCAACTCCCAGGCCCAAACCAAAGATGGTACCTGCAGCCTCAGGGACCATCGGATGGGGGTTTCCATAAATGGGGCTACCCCAAAAGCTGGATGCTTTAAGGGACAATCCATTTATAAATGGATGATAATTGGGGGTACCCCCATTTATGGAAACTATCAGATGCTGTACATGTCTTTAAGACCATGTAAAACTCATCCAACTGCACTGCTGAAACTAATCCAAGATATTCCAAGATCTGGAAGAAAACTCCCTGGCTGCAGCTGCTGCTTGAACTGGAGACATTGCTGGGAGTCCGGACCAACGGACAGATGACGCCATGCGCACTGCCAGGCAGCGGCGCAAAGGACAGCACCGCCAGCAGGAGAGAGGCAGCCACAGTGCAAAGGGCAAACTCCCAACTGGCAGGGTGGAGGATGGAAGAAACTTGAAGAAAGGCTGTTTTTTTTCTTTAAAAAAAACATCCTCATGAAGGAAAGCCCAAAGAGGGCATGGTTTACTGATCGCCAATACTGTACTTGCTTCGAAAGTCTGGTCTCGACTCTGCTTTCTTCTTTCTTTGCATCACTCTCAGAACATTGTCAAATAATGCAGCTTCATCTTGAATTGCAACTTCAAGTTGAATGAATGGCAGTTTCACATCTCACTGTCGTATATGGCCGCATTCAGATTCATTAATTGCAGCCTTCGGGCATAGTTAGTTTCTTTCGTTTGATGTAGACACAACATCTGGATGGCAAAGCACAGGGGGAGAATCGGAAAGATATAGGAGAAGATTGATAGCGCAAACAGAACTCTGATCGGATTTTCATGGAACTGCGCACAGAAAAAGTGATGCAAAATCAACAGCGAGACAACCAGTTTCGCTGGACATGCCTTGGAGGCCACTGCAATGGAGCAATGCCAGCTTTGTTGGGCTCACCCGTCTGCATGACGTGCCGCGTGAGGTAGACCACCACTGTGGGCACAGGTTGAATTTCAAAGAGAAGAAAGCCCGTGCGCATGCTGCAACAGTGCCGGCGCTGGTGACTCAGTCACAGTCACTAGGTCTCCCGACATCCTGCAAAGAGCATGAAAAGTGGTACAGCCAGCCAGCTGCGTTTGCTGAAGCGCGGCAGACCACAAATTCCATGCCCTGAAGTGCAGCCCCTGTCAGCACAAAAAAATCTATAGAAAAATCCCTCTGGTTCGGGAAAATTGAACTACGATGTGCTGGGCCATGTTGCAAAAAAGCATTGACTGATAAAGGTGCCTCTGAAATCGCGTTCCCAGACCTAAAGAAAAGCCTGCCACCACATACCGGGCCATAGTGAACGGTTCAGGCCCCGGAAAGGCAAAGGGAGCATTGAAGCCATAGTTGATCAAACCTGCAAACAGTTTGCCACGGCAGCAATCAAGTCTTATCGCGCATTTTCTGAGTCACTTCCCATCGGAAAGTGATGTGGTTAACCTCTGGACAGGTCTGCAACATTGAAAAGAACATCTCTTCCAGAAATCATGTGGCGATGCTCTTCATGTGCACCAACTGTGTCGATACGGATTCAGATATAGACATGAACATGTATCTCGATGCACAGTACGCCATCATAATGGCTGGGCACTCCCAACAACCTCCAACCTTCAATGCAGTCAAAGGACAGATCTACAGCTACGGTTTCCTTAACTCTTAGTGGAACCTTTGGTTTGGTCAGGCTGCAGCCTCAGTGAATTGCACCTGCGGACTGCTTCCACCCAAACTTTGTTCCAGGGTTGCTAGGTAGACAAATACATAGATGGAAGCATGGAGAGAGGCAGGATAGATAGGATGGACAGGACAGGAAAGGACAGGACAAATGGATAGATGGATAGATAGGGTAGATTAGATGGCGCCATATTCCATGTTCCCACCTGCCTCTCCTGCAATTGCTAGTAGCCCCACCCATTTTTTTGCACCCACCTACAGTGAGTTTCCACACAGTACCCAAGGATCTACCTACTGATGTTCTTATCTTACGTACTACCAATACACTGCCTACATCCTAACCGGTCCTAAGCATGCACCCCATTTGCTATTCAGATGAACCCAGCCCCATCTCCAGCTGCTTTTCAGCCTCCCAAGACAAGACCAAGCAAGAAGTAGAGCTTCCACAGCTGCGCACCAGCTTCACATTTCACCACCTTGGATCGGACGAAATCTTGAGACCTCGAAGATAAATATGATCTTTGGGATTAATCACTTGGGCATAAGGAGAAAAAGCTGCACGGCCACAAATCCATATACAGTCCCATCAAGGTCCATACGAGGCATCAATGCACTAGAACTGACTCGCTCTCTGTGACGCTGAGCCACGCTTTTGAGAAATGGCCCAAGGATGCCACTAATGCCAGTGATCTTTCCTCAGTTCAAAACACTGAAACTTCACTGGTATCCACGTACTGTGACATACTCTCCTAGATCGCCCAAACATTGGTGCAATACATATTTTAATTATTCCTGCCAGGTTTCAAACCACCTGATAGTCTACACTGCCCATGGCCATCGACCATCCATTGCTTCAAGCGTCCATCTGCTTGATATGCCACCAGGGCAGAAAGACCAATGAGAGCGCCTGAAATCAACCGCTGTATCGCTGTTTCTTTCCTTGCTAGTTGGGTCAAAAAGAGCATGTGTTCATAAATTTATCTTGATATAATTTTAGATATATGTATATAGTTTGTTATTTATTTATTTATATATATATGTGTGCAAATGCATATATATATATATATCGCAGCCATGGAAAAACATGAACCGGAGAAAACTGCTGCCAAGATCTGCTGCGTTCTGCCTCCAATGCCCGATTCAACCGGCGTGAACTTGGTCTCCATCGCCTGAACACAGAACTGAACAGCCTCTTATCATCTCTCCGTATCCAAAACATAAGCATAAACAGACATTGCACTACATTCTGTTGCATTCCATTGTATTGCATTACAGTATAGTGACATATATCATATATACAACATACATACCATGCAAGCCATGCATGCCATGCATGCCATGCATGCCATGCATGCCATGCATACCATCCATGTATGCATAAACAGGTAATATTCAATAGCGTTACATAACATTACATAACATTGCACATATCACACCAAATAACATTGCATATATTTCATTACATTACTCACATCGCACCACATTGAATGACATTGCAATACATCATATTACAATACATTGCTTCATTCCATTTACACGACATTTCATTACACAAATATGTATCCATGTATATGTTCCAGCTGCATCCACTGCATCTCAGGAGCCTTGGCTGATCCGGATCCAAAAACTGTGCCGCTGAGCCGTACAGCTTCGGTTCACGAGATCTGGGGATCAACATCCACAAGATATTTGAGAGTGTCAACGTACCCGATTTTTGACTCATGGCTAATATTGCATTTTAAAAAAAACGATATTGAAATCTCTTCCCCTGGTGCTCAAAAGCAATTGCAACCTGCTGCAAGCCGGGGCACGAATCCTGCTCCTGCTTCGTCGCATCAGTGATTTTGGTCTGACACGAGTCCGGTAGGGGTGGTATGGGCACTTTGTCTTTAACAAAGATTGTTCCATTCCGACAAGGGCAATTGTCTTTACACATTGCTGCAATTTAGTTGTCAATGATATGTGCCAGTGAACAAGGCACCAAACCAACTAGCCATCACAAATCTCAACACAGGTCCCGCCTGGAGACCCTCCAACATCTCCACAGCTTTGACAATCGGGCTGCCTGGTCTCAACTCTGCATACATGTGTGTATGATCTACAAAGACCTGTACCTGTACCGTATATACCACGGATACCTCTGCCTCTGCCCCTGCCTCTACCCCTACCTCTGACTATACCTATACCATCCTATACCTATACCTTTGCCTTTATCTTATACCCATACCCATAAGCATAAACCTAAACCTACACCTGTACACCTACACCTATACATACCTATACCTGTACCTGTACCTAAATAAAAACAATTACCTATACTAATACATATACATATACATATACATATACATATACATATACATATACATATACATATACATATACATATATATATATATATATATATCTACCTAGACATACACATAGACACAGACAGATACAAATAGATAGACATAGACAGAAGAAACAGATTCACGTCCACACACATATATGTACATAAACGGTCACGGACCCCCCTAGCACCCGAGGAACAAGGCCGCTTATCATACATCCACATGTAGATGATGCAATGCTAAGGTAAGGAGGCAAGGCAAGGCAAGGTAACCCAAGTAATGTGATGTGATGTAATGCTATGCTATGCCATAGCTGCTATGCCATAGCTGCTATGCCATGCCATGCCATGCCATGCCATGCCATGCCATGCTATGCTATGCTATGCTATGTTATGTATGAAATCATGTGCGCATGTGCGCATGTGTGTTTGTAAGCATATATATAAACATGAATGTAGGTGTGGCTGTCCGTCCGTCTCTCTGTCCAAATGTGTAGTGTACATATTGTCCCGTCAAAGCAACAAATTCAATGCCTTAAACAAAGAATGTCTGAGTTTCCGCCTCCGCCATTGCCACTTGCTGCCAAAGTTCCTGAACCTCAGATTGGAAACGCTGCACGTTTCCTGTAACCTGAAAAACCTGAAAACCCTTGCACACGCAGGTAGCACACGCAGATAGAATGTTTTTACGTTGTCATTCCTGCAAATTCGGGCATACCCCTCCATGAAGTGATTGTGATCATCTCAAGAATAGTTGTAACATGTTGTAACCAAAACATAAACAAGAAACAATTTGGATCAACTGAGTTTGTGACGCGATGTGGATTTCACAGCTTCAATGGAAGTGATCACCTCAACAAATGTGGCACCGTTGGACAACCAGAAGATGCTGCAGTTGTTTCCTCTGCACGTTTTGAAAAACACAAATCGTTGGAATTGAACAAGGGGGAAATCCATGGAACGTTTGTTTGTTTGTGAAACATGTTAAGCACAATCCAAGCATCTGCTGCCCACAAGAGTATTGTTTTGCTCATCCTGCACGACATTTTTTTTGGCAATACCCACTAAAACAAATTTTGGCACTTATGCACAACAACAACGTCCTCAAGGTTGGACATGGAGGCCACTTCATTGCGTACTATGCATGACGCACAGCCATGCTGCAAACCGAGCCAAGAACGTCAATTCAAAAACAATTTACATTTGTCCCAATTCAAGATACTATGTCAACACATGTTTGTACATTTTTCCCCATTAATACTGGTAGTATTTGTACGGCAATGTTTTCAAAATAATAGTTTGACATGTCGTTCAAAACAAAATTACCATTGAGATATGTCCATCAACCTTTTCGAAACATAATATTTAAAGTCTAATTTGCAGAAAAAAAACATTGGCACTCATTTTCACCATCTGACACTGACACCCAATTTGGCCCTAGCGGCAGAGTTGCTCACATTGAAGGATTTAAAAAATCCATGGTTTAAACAAAATCATTGTACCAAAATGTGTTTCGGCCGCAAAGCCATGGTGGACCAATCAATTTTGTGGTTTTATTTGAACGTGCAACAAGAGGTGCATGTCACCGTGCAGTGAAAAAGGCGCACATTTGATTTTTCAGCATACTGGTTTTCGTTTGTTTAACGGGCAGTTTTCACTGCAAAATCCTTTTCACAATTTGCGTTTCTGGCAATTTCATGTTTTTTTTCGCACTAAGGGGATCGTCACGCTGATTGACATTGACCACATTGGCATTTTTTGTTTTTTAAAATGTGCGATATGTACGTTGATTCCAGATGCAAACCCAAAAAAACAGCAAAGCGCCTACATATCCTTGAAATTTGGTGTTGTTGTTTTTTGACCTTAATGTGTTGCCCGATTGGGTTTGACATGGCGTTTGTCAAAGTCACAAATGAATGTTTATTTATAATTGGATTGTGTTGTTTTGGGTTTCACGACGTAAATTCAAGATTTTTTTTGGCAAGTAGATGTGGGCAGCCAATGTGCTGTTTATGCAAAAATCCATTTAGTCCAAACCAAAGGTATAGTCAAGGGCGGCCGGTAGGCAGTGTTCCGCGCGGATGACTTAGTAAGCAGAAAAGGTACACATAAGTACCCCCATGATAGAAAATTCTGAGGTACACTTCTGCCTACTGGGGTGCCTTTGTTTATATGTTGTATATAGCGGAATCTGCCTACTGGTGTCGGGGTTCCCACCATTATGTATATAAACAGATTAAATATACCTCAGAATTTGCTATCATGGGGGTACTTAAGCGTACCTGCCAATTAGATGGGCATGGGGGTACAATTCTTACCAGATATTACTATATAGATCATCAGCGCGGATCCCTGCCTACCGGCCATCTCTACAAGTATCTCATGCCCCAAGGTCATGATAAACACATAATGACATAGTACTGCAGTAAGCAGATACACCCTGTGCCAACTGGTGCGGGCGGCGGGCTTGCTTTCTTTTTCCCCTGTTCTTTCTTGGTCCTTCTCTTCCCCATGATGGAACTAATGTACTGTTTGCTCCTAATTTGCCACGTTCACAAAGGAAATGTGCGAAGAGACGGAGTGAACCACATATATGACTTTGCATGCACAGCCAATTTTCAAAAACACACTGCGTAGTGCTGCAACACGAACTGAAACCTATGACTGTGCATATGTGAATATATATATATATATAATACATACAGATATCTAGACGCCCCTCCGGCACAACTTGCACACATTTCTTGTGCCTTTGGCATCCCATGCATTTGAAGCGCCAATGAAAATAGCATACGGGAAGGCGCATCTATTTGTATATATGCACATGTCTATGTATATGTTCATTATATCCTCAATGGAAAGGAGGTGCAGTAAGCAGAAACCACAATATGTTTCGAACACATCTGAGGTACACTTCTGCCTACTACCCTTGGTTGTCTAAAACCTGCGAAAATAGCCCCCCCGACGAACATGCTAAAAACACCCCAAATCGGACACATTTTTAGGCAGTAGTAAGCACTAAATTTCACGCCTACTGGGTGACCTCGACTATAATACAGTTGTCCCAAACCAATCCGCGCACTGGCCACGAAGGTTGTTCAAACTCCATAAGACAAACCAAGGCACCTAGTTTCATCCAGGTGGAAGGCCATTCGATACATGCATCAAAACGTATTATATTACAAACCTAATAAAATGTTATTTTGTGCAAAATGTGCCACGCCAAAAACATTTGGAAAAGGCGAGACTTCGAATCATTGCTGTGAATTGGCGTGAATTGGCATCTCCTCCCTTGTGTTTGCTGGTCATTGACTTTGCGCATCACTAAGTCATCCAGATTCTAAGTTCTGAACCAATTCTGCCCTCCATACCATCCGTCGCATACATTGCATTGTCGCGCTTGTGCATTACGCACAACCATCACTCCTCATATGTCGTGCGCGTGTCACAACGTGACATTCAACAATTGCAGAGTGCAGTTTGCCACTAATCACGCGCCATGTTTTGCACTGGTTTGACCCATCTCTTCATCCTACCATTTTCTAAAGACAATATTGGCCCGCAACCTGATTCCAGGATGTTACCGCGGCATTTTTTTACTGCATAACGAAAGGTTTTGTTTAACTTTGCGCGTCTGGGGATGGAGGCGCGTTTGCTTGAGGTTGTTTTGCCGTCCACAATCGTTCGCAACCGCAACCATTCGCAGCGATTGCTGCAAAAGAATCAACGTGTAACCTAGTTTTGTGTCGCACCCCTGGCACTTGGTGACATTCTCACAATTTTTTTTCCGCGGATGTGGCCGATAATGCTCAAAGGCTCGGTCCTGTGTGTGAAACTAAACGAAAAAAAAGAGACAGAAGTCTCAGTACAAAAGCCTGTACAGTGCTGGTTGCATCACAGAGAAACAAAACAAATTAGGCGTTGGACAGAAGTACACATCCCCCCTGTCAGATATGCGTATCTATCCACGCAAAGTCCAAGAAACAACAGAAAAAAACTACAAACACAACACAAAACGGGGCCGGAACCTAAAAAACAACCATCACAAAAAACGCCACCAAAGGCTATGACGGAGCGGTTAGCTCCCTCATACCTGAATGCACGTAATTTTAAAACAAATGTAATTAATCTACGGCGAGTTGCCGTGACGAGCGCAACTGATTGGAAAGGATAAACCTTCTATACATCACGCAAAACCGCATCTCTCAGAAACCTCTCAGATGTGCTTTTCCCAGTCACCAAAAGCAGATTGCGCGCACTGTCCGCAAAACTGATAAGGCAGGGCGACTATTTTTTTCCGCCAGTCGCCTCTTGGTTTTCGCCAGGTTGATCCACACGCTTTATTGGCATGCAACATGTTCTATTAATTCAAGCATTTAATTGCCCCATTGTTGATGGGCCGCAAAATTAGTGCTGATGAAGGACCAGTACACAGTCCTATAGGCCGTCGTCATGCAATGAAACAGAAAAGGGGACCAAACAAGAAACACAACAGAACAAACAAGAAACAAAACAAGCAAAAAGCAGCAAACAAAAACCAAAACAAGGGAAACATTGCATGCGACAGGGGGCCATTTGTAGCACACCGCAAAAGAAAATGGCTTGCATTAACTAAGATTGGTATGGCGAGAGCAACCAAGCAACAAGGGAAAAGCGAACCACCACAAAACAGACTCGCCATACAAGATTTGTGAGATAAAAAAGCAACACGGCATTGTGTGGAAACCAGGGCTCCCCCCAGCCCGGAGCCCCGAGATCACACAGAGCAAGCCCAGAAGGGATAACCTCTCACAAATCTAGAAATCGAGACTAGCAATGACACCGTCACGTGGCCAAAGGGATGTGAAAACGAAGTGTGAAACAGGGCTATGGTGTGAAAAATGGACACGTCTCTACCTCTCAGATTCCGTCAGATTCCACTCTGTAGTTCTTTTCCAAGCAACAGCATCTGCGGAACATTCTCAAGCGCTCTTGGAGCTCATCAAAGTGAGTTGGATCCGCAGCTGTGCATACAATAGTGTTCCTCTGAAGAGGTGCTAGAACCTTTCTCAGCTCCTGCGGCTGCCCTCCCTTCCTGTCTCTTCCCCCTTGGCGCAACCAAGTCAGGGACAAGCAGGAGCAGCCAAACGAATTCAGGGTAAGAAACCTTCCAAAAGAGTCGTCAGGGAAGGTACCTTAGGGATTCCTCAGGTGGGCGACTCACAGCTGAGCTCGCGGCTCTTCGTTTTTTTTTCCGTCCAACGCCAGATGGCTCTCGCCAGGTCGTTTATCAAGCCGGAAAGACAATTGCATTTTGCAAATTCACCGAATTAAGGCAGTGGCAACATCAATCATGACGACAATGTGCCT
>Ga0126342_10015828_pt1 | contig 13186 bp, 11 predicted proteins | sample Cyp1metagenome_FD_92528 | JGI IMG/M metagenome (GOLD analysis project Ga0126342, IMG submission 92528) | Coral microbial communities from Lord Howe Island, Old Settlement Bay, Australia - Cyphastrea 1 metagenome | ecosystem: Host-associated > Invertebrates > Cnidaria > Coral ... | reverse complement strand
TGCAGTGTGCAGTGTGAGGTGTGGAGCGTCGAGGGAAGGACACGGTCGGGACAGGTTGTCTTTGAACTATAGGTCATTTATGTTTGGGAAACTTCCGCCGCCGGCTTGCCCGGGTCTATGTTACTGTACATAAAAATTATATATTCATATTCTGTTTCAAAAGTATCACCTAGTTTTAAGTCATCACAAGCTTTAAACATGGTCACAAGTTACACAGATCTTCGTCCTGATTTGAGATTTTTCTCAAATCTACAAACACAACGAGTGTTTCCTAGTGTTTCCTATCGAAAAACCACACTTTTTCGGCCTTTCCTTTGCTTTTTGCCGTGTTTTCCACAGGCGCTTCAGACGCAGCAGGGCGTGGAAGCGGCGGTACCGGATACCTGGGTTCAGCTGGATGACTTGCCCAAGCCGCCGCGCGGCCCGACACCACAGAGCACGGAGATGTGTGACGCCAACCCACGCTGCAAGGTGCGGCGCGCACGGGGCACGGGGCACGGTGAGTTTTGGGCATGTTGCTTGGCATGTTGAGTTTTTTACTGGTGTGGATATTGAATATAATAAAATAACATAACATGAGATAACATAAATTAAGATATGATATGATATTATATTGTAATTACAAGTACTCAAATATAGTAGTGCATAGTATAGATATAATATCATCCAATTTGTAAGATTTATCAGATTTATATACATATTAAAAGATATTTGTGAAGTTGTTGGATGATTTTGGCCAGCAATAGACCGTGGAGGTATCGTGGCTGGGAGGATACTGTAGGTGCCAGGTTTAGATCCACCAAGCGCTTTGTAGTGCAAGAGATAGACTTAATGATGAAATGATGTATATAACTACAGGAAACCATAGATTTTCCCAATAATTCTATGGGGCTTAAACCAGTAAATTTTCCCTGTGAAACGAATCCATTGATCGTTTCATAAGTTTTATGTAGACTTTTCTGGCGTCGAGTTGTCGAGTCATTAGGGAATTGACTAAACTGCTTGGCACTGGCTGTGGACCTCCCCACTTGTTGAAATCCGCAGAGCTTGTTGGACTTATAGCTTGATGAAGAAACCTGGAAAATCTATAATATACTGTAGCTTGAATAGCTTGATGAAGAAACCTGGAAAATCTATAATATACTGTAGCTTGAATAGCCTGATGAAGAAACGTTACGTTAAATCGAGATTCTTGATGAGCAAAAAAAATGTTTGACGACCCATACTGTACGTACAAAGTGGTGCCCCGTAGTCATAAATTGGTATTATAGACCCCCTTAACATCCCTTATATTATATAACCACAACCATACCTTCAGATAAACATCTACCAGTTGTAAACCAACTTAGCTACAATGTGGGGCCCCCAAACGTGATGTGAACTTTTGTTTTACTGTATAAACCCATTAACTATCCCTATGGATCCAAACACTTCCTGAGAAGATACTTAACTCCCCAAAGCATACCCCAAACGCTTCCTAAGAAGGTACTTGGATCCATAGGCATAGAATTATAGATATTCCATAAACCATATACCATCTGGCTATTCAACATAGCCATGGAAAATCCACCAATTTTTAATAGGTAAACCATCTATTTCTATGGGCCATATATACCATGGCTAGGTTCAATAACCAGAGGGTATAGTTCTTCTAGAGTTCACCAGCGCTAACTTTCACGATTGGCACCGCCGGCACCGGTTACGTCACCGGGAGACCAGCCAGGCCTGGGGGCTTCAAGATGCCTGTTGTCCAACCAGAGACGGTTTGTGGATGGTGTCTTGGAGAATCCCTGGGGTCACCTCCAGTTGCGAAGTTGGTTGACGCACAGAACCAACGGTTTTTTCATGTTGGGTTTACTGGGAATCCAACTATAGCTTATAACTGGTTGGTGGTGACTGGAACATGAATGGATTATGACTGTCCCATCATTAATTGGGAATGGAATAATCATCCCAACTGACTTTCACTCCATCATTTTTCAGAAGGGTAGGGCTCAACCACCAACCAGTTAATAGGTTTATAGATGTTTATAGACCAACTTATATAATTACCCTCAGCCTGGGATTTCAGAGAATTTCAAACCCAAATTTCAGCGCTGAATCCCTTTTGGTTTTTGGTGTTCAGAATGTCAGAGTAATGGTGCACTTTCCAACAGGAAAAATCCGCCGAAAAAAACCATGTGAAAGGCCCTGGCCCCTGCGATCTTTCGGAAAAACACCACATCCACAGGATTTTGGGGAAATTATATTCAGATTATGATTAAACTATCATTATAAATTAGATTGATACATGAGACATTATATCTTAGGGAAATATTGATTCATTGTAATTATAATTATTGATTTTGATAATGTCATACTCAGAGAGTTTCTCTAATCAATAATCAGATAATTATAGCTTTATCATAATTGGTGGTTCAACCAACCATAGTCAATTCTCATAATCCACCAACCCATATTATTTATCATTCTTGATTATAAGTTTCTCGAATCCACCAACCATTGAAGAATTTCCAGAAAAAAATCCGCCGGGGTGTGGCTTTGGGGTTAGTTCACCCCCTGACGTGACTCTGACATACTTCCCAGTAGCTAAGTGGCATCCCAGTAGCATATCATAAGCCACTTGTAGAATTGCGCCAGTTATGCCAGTTATTAGCAACTTTTGGGATTCCTGGGATGCACTTGCAAAAAAAAATGTTTACAGAAATCCTATGAATAATCAGCATTTTTCATGGTGAAATCATGTTAAATCCCCTTAAATCACCATTGTTCATGGTGAAATCCCCTTCAACCATCATTTTTCTGGCTAAGCATCGCATCGCCTACAAAAAATGTGGTCGCTCAGGAGTGTTGTGATGACCGACCACCGCCCATCGACAAAGAACGACACGGCTTCAGCACCATTTCTCTCCTCAGCTGGCACGGTGGATATCTTGCGGCCATGCGCTGGGGGGCCGTAGGCTTTTACCCCAGCATGGAGCATCAGGAGATTGTTGCGAGCGGGCGGTGGGATACCCAGTACGTAGCCACTGGGATATAATTGGGCTATAGTCATTCCACTGGATCAATGGATGACTGATTGTGGTGACTGGAACATGAATGGATTATTTTTCCCATCATATTGGGAATGTCATCATCCCAACTGACGAACTCCTATGTTTCAGAGGGGTAGGTATACCACCAACCAGATGATAATTGGGATAGTGGCAGTGGTTTCAAGTTTCACAGCAATGCTTTGTGCTTTAAATGAACAGTCTTCAAGACCATGGATCCTTGATGATGAGTTTGGGGATTGATTTTTCACCATGTTTCATAGGGATTTAAGCTACCAAACTAAAGGGATGTAAGTGGATAAGACTGATAAATGTTTTTGGATAACATCAATATAGCTTGTGAATGGATGCTATCGGCCCCAGATATATGGTACAAGGTGGTGCCCCCCAAGTTATAAGTTGGTTTATAATCCCATTAATTATATATATATATCACCTATCAACCATAGTTATTGGAGCTATTTGCACCAACTTAGCTATCTAGGGGGCACCACCTTGTATATATGAGCTATACAGCCAAAATTTACCGTAATGGAAAGTAGTATTCGAGACATCTTTATTTTTTGGAAATTGAGCTGGGGCTTGGAACACGATAATTCACTCTTCAAAAAACGATTACATTTGCTATATTCCCAAAACCTGAAAAGCGATAATACACTCTTCAAAAATTGATGACTTGGAGCTATATACTAAATATTGACCGTGGCCCTAATATATATACATATAATATACATACACGCTCTGGTAAACTTAGCCATGGAACATGGCCCATTTATAGATGGTTCACCTATTAAGAATTGTGATTTTCCATGGCTATATTAAATAACCAGATGGTAATAGATTTTGTTCCATCTCCAAGTGGGAAACGGTCGATTAAATTCACTCCAAATGATGTTTTTTTGCGAAGGACGCGGAGATTGTTGCGGGGAAGTCATCCCGAACATGGAATGACACGATAGTTACCCTCTGGTTATTTAACATAGCCATGGTATAGATGGCCCATAGAAATAGATGATTTTCCCATTAATAAACCTCCATTTATGGTTGGGATTTTCCATGGCTATGTTAGTCATAACCAGAGGGTAAGGGATTTTTTCATGGCGGATTTCAGATCAGATTTGAGCTGCAGATGATGTCCCGGCACCAGGACACACGTTTCTTTGTAGTGCCCCACGTTGATGGTTGCTTGGTTTATGGTTGGTTTATGGGCCTGGAGTTGGTTTATGGTTGGGTGCCCGAAAATTGGGGTATGGTTGGAAAAAATGGATGATTTTGATGATTTTGATGATTTGTGTTCATCCTCTTGTGGGTCTGCGGACAACTTGGGTCTAAAATCTGCAACCTCATGTTCCTATTTGCAGATGGATCAAAACCCCCTGGTACCCTTCTGTTCGCATCAAAATGGGCTGGATATTCATGCCCCGAATTTGATGGAACGTCATTGAACATCATAGATGTTGACCCATCACCCAAGTGCGGTTACTTCCTATTAGTCACCATGTTTGATAGTTACTGTAAATCACCACGACATCCCATTATGCCATTCACCCTCCATTTACCCTCTGGTAAACATACAAAAAACTATGGAAAATCACCATGCTATCAATGGGTAAATCCACTATTTCTATGGTCATTTTCAATAGCTATCATAAATCAGCTATAAATCCCATGAAATGCCCATTTTCCTATGGGTTTTCCTATGATTTTCCTATGGTTTTTGACATAACCAGAGGGTATCCCTTGTTCGTTCACCAAAATTCTATCCCAATAAAATGGCGAGTTGCATCAGTTGAATCCCATCAAAAAGCTCACGAAAATCACCCGCAAATCACCATCAAATTCTCCTCATCATCAAATCCACCGTTAAAGATCATTAAATCACCATGAAATTTCACTAAATCGTACTAAATCAACATTTCTGTACCTATATTTCTGCTGGGTAATCCTTTTTAAATCCCCAAACATAAAGCCAAACGTTGCTGCGTTTTGCAGGCTACGTGTCCCTGAAGAATCAGCACGGAGCCTACCTGGTGACCACGCCCAGTGGACGCATCGCGTGCTGGCATCGAGGACATGGTGTGGCGGATGACTTTGAGAAGTTCAAATTCATCTACAACAAGGAGACCGGCAGAGAGTTTACTGGGGACTGGATTTACATGATTTATGGTATTTTTTTGGATTTACTAGATGATTTACTATGGTATTTTATGGAGACCTTAGCCAATTGTGGTGACTGAATAGGATTGAAATGGTGATTTAATGCTGATTTAACTCAACAATTTTGTGGAGTTTGACTGAGTTTGACGTTGATTTTTGATGGGATCTGACTGAACAAAGAATGGGATTTTCTACAAGCAGACTGTGCATGGGATGGGATGGGGTACATCCAATGGAGATTTACTGGGTGATTTCATGGCTTTTCACCATGGTTTTAACCTTGGATTCCACAGTTTAAACTCAACACTTTACCTATGGATTCATGGTGATTTCATGGTGATTTTGGCTGAGGAAAACGGGGCTGGATTGAAACTTTTGGCTGCCATAAAATTTACCATGGCTTTTATAACTCGATTTTTATATGCGGCTTCCATGGTGATTCCCATATAGCGATTTTTTCTGTCTCTCCTCAATGGCCATGACTCAGGAACCGATTGATTGGAGGTACCTACCATAGATAAGGCCTATTTTTTAGGCCTAAATTTCAGGGAATATCCCCACAATTCATATGGCCAAAAATATGGTACGTTTACGTACCTCCATCTGTTGGATCCTGGAATTTCCATTGCTCTCCTGGCCCAGGATGGCAGCGTGTCGCTTCGTAGCAAGTCCTCGGACAAGTACCTGGCCGCGGAGCACCCGAAATGGGGCGTGGCCACGGCGGACCGCGAGGAGATCGACGACTGGGAGAAGTTCAACGTCACCACGGTGCACGGCTGGGACACCGCGACTCTGGTTGGTTGGTTGAGATGTGGAGGTGGAGATTCTGGAGGGAGTTATATAATGGTGATTTTGATGGGATGCAATGGTGATTTAATGGGATGTAATAGGATTTCATGGTGATTTAAAGGGGATTTTGTGGGATTTCATGGTGATTTAATGGGATGTAATAGGATTTCATGGTGATTTAAAGGGGATTTTGTTGGATTTCATGGTGATTTAATGGATTTGAATGGGATTTAACGGGAAGATTTTATGGATTTGAATGGAACTTAATGGGATTTATATCGTGGATTTTATGTTTTTCAACCAGGTTGAGACTTGTGATTTATTTGTGATTTATTGGGATTTCAGCAAGAAACATGGTGATTTGATGGAATTTCACCAGCAACTGTGATCTAATCGGACTTTAGCAAGAAAAAATGACGGTTTTTCGGGGGATTTAACTCTAAGAGAAATGACTTACTGGTGCTGCTAAACGCAGGGTTGCTGGATGGGTTGCTTGGGGTTTGCTGGGATGATGACATTACTAGTGATGATATATGGATCATTCCCGAAAACTCCCTACGTTCAGCACCAGTAAGATGATGGTATGGCCAATGGGTGTCTGTTAATGGGACCCCCGACATTAGGAGGCTACAACCTATATTAACATGGGAATAGTACCAGCTATAAACAACCATAGCAGGATATCATGGGAATATAACTGGGATACAAAGAAGATACTGACTGAGTGACTGAGGAAACATTTGGTAGTTGGGTAGTTTCATGTGTTTTGATCATACGCTTTAAACAGGGACATCGGGACATATACTAACCAGCTAGTCGTGTTCTTTTTTTGGTCGGGGCATCTACGCTTGGTCAATTCCCATTGGGAAATGTATGACTCCTCATATGATTTAATGTTGGAACTGGTTGAACATCTCGCAAGTGGTTAAATTCTTCACCAGCAACCGAAAAGTTCATGACATTTCACTCATATTTCAACTCGTGTTTTTTGTCTAAGCTGCTGTTGAAAGTTCGCCCCAAAATGCTGAAGATTGACCCATTCAGAGCAGCCAACTCGCAGGTCGGTCAAGTTTTAACATGTTTTAACTGTCCCCCTTTGCTGCTTGATTTCCCCTTAGCACGCCATTTTTGGGGGGAAACCCATGGATTTTTCCATCTCCTTCTGTGAATTTGCCAGAGAGTGCCCAGTACCCCCTTAGAAGGTGGTGTTTTCCTACTTTTGTTTCTTGGTTTCTAGACCCCATGAACTAATATAATACATATATAATCATATATATACTGTATATAATAGATACACACATATATATTATATACACACATATATATTATATATTATATATATTATATATATATATTACACGGTATAAATCTAACAGCCAACCTAGTGATGTCAACATACTTCAACATCTTTCAACATCGTCCAAAAAACATGTCGTCGTTACAAAACCCGATCCAAACGGCACGTGACAACAAACTGTCTCTGAGGTGATCCCAAACGATGAATCTTTTGAAAAACTCTGGGGCATGAACCACTTCGGTGGTCGAGATGCCCGGCGTAAACGGTGTCACCGCTGGTAGAAACCCAAATTCACCTGGTGGTTATGGCCATATGTTCACCAAATGGCTGGTTATTAGCCCTATATATATATATATTTGTTGCATAAATGGGACGAAAAAAAACGAGAGGTCCGCCCTATACCCCATATGCAAACAAAATGGTGCTGGAATATGAATCCCAACATTTGCCCTTGTCCAAAATCACCCGGAAGCCATCCCGGCAGTTTTGTCATAGTGGGAGGTACTTCCCAATGGGTGCCAATTAATTAAATCAATGGGAATGAAACAGAATCCAACAGATGGAGGTACGTAAACGTACCATATGTTTGGCCATATGAATTGTGGGGATATTCCCTGAAAATTAGGCCTTATATAGGCCATATATATATATGGTAGGTACCTCCAATTTAGGTTCCTGAGTCATGGCCATTGATTAAACAGATGATGTCCATGTAGTCCATTTCTCCTGGAGGCTTTCACCGATTTCAGTTGTTTCTTCCGCAGATGACAATGATGAGCAGCCACAAACCAGAAGTGTTTGCGGGATTTTCAGGATCATACCCTTTGGTAAACTAACATAACTATGGAAAATCACAATTTTTAATGGGAAAATCCACTATAAATGAGCCATTTTCAATGGCTATGTTTGTTTACCAGAGGGTAATGGACTGGATGGATACTTTAGTCCAACTTTTAGTACAACTTAATCAGCCAATTCATCAGGATTGTATACGAATTAGCTTGAGAAAGCACGTTTTTAGGGGATCTAAGTTGGCCGCGGAAAAGAATGCGTCACCATCATCAATTAAGATCGGTCAATAGAGTGTCTATGTTCACCAAATCCAACCCAAAGTCATTGCATGAATATGTTGGCCTCCACTAGGTTAACATACCATCTGGTTATTTAACATAGCCATGGAAAACCCTTATAAATGGAGGTGTTAATGGGAAAATCATCTATAAATGGGCCATTTTCCATGGCTATGTTAAATAACCAGAGGGTAGATTCGTAAAACTAATCATGTGTAAGTGTAAGTCATGTTCCTTCGAACATCACTGGTTTTACACGTTCTTTTGTTCTGTTTTTTTAATATACCGGAGGGTGTACGTTGCATCATAGAACCACAGGATGCTGTAAGAAGTCCTGGTCAACTGGCCACATTCATATTGGTGCCCAGGATTTCAAGAAAAATCAGCCCCAAAAACGTAGTGATGTTCAACGGCTGGCGGGTTGGGAAGATGCTCCATGGTGCTGGAATTTTTACCTACATTTTGGTCATTTTTGGGGTAAATGTAGCTAAATATTCCAGCACCATGGAGCATTTGGGTTTGGACATATCAATGGATTAACCGGAAACCATCGATTTTCCCATGATTTCTATGGGGTTTCCGGTGAAAAAAATCCCTGTGAAACCAATCCTTTGGAAATCATTAAACGGCGGCGGACCTATTCAGAATGGCTGCCATCAAAGTAGGTGAAATACGGTGGATGGAAGAAATCCTGCACCAGCTTGGATGGTTAAAACCCTACAAATAATGGGATAAACCATCTATCAACTGGTCACTTTGGAATCTCATCGGCTGTTGTGGGCCCTTCCAAGTGCCAAATTCAACCTGACGGATCCGGATCGATGTCCAACTTTTTTTCCACTGGTTGATGAACAGAGGGGTGAAGCAGTAATACAACAAGCAATAGGTAGATGATGATAAATGCATATCAATGCAACACCTAAAATTGCTGTTTGACATGCAATTTTCTATAGATGGTTTGTGTGACCAGTATACTAATTGTAGATGATGATAAAGTGAAACCATGTATAGAGGATGATGATGATGATGATGATGAGGATGAGGATGATGATGATGATGATGATGAATATGAATATGAATCTTTTTTTTTATTTATAAGAGGTCAAACCCCATTCAACTCGATTTTTCCCAACGGACATCATTGCTTTGGATTGACCAATCCCCAACGCGTTTTTGTCGTCTCAGGACATCGACGCGGTTGAAGCGTGGCGATTTTTCCCCGCACCGCCCAGCAACAACGTGGTGGTGGCAGTGATCGACACAGGCATTGACTACACGCATCAAGATCTCAAAGATGCTGGGCACAGTTATGGCATGTTATGGCCCTAGTGAAGTCACCATAAAAATAACTGGCTTCTAGAGCTGACGAACTGCAGTTTATCTGGTGGATGTTGGTAGTTTTAACTTCTGAAATATGTTCAATGAAATTTGGGATGATGATCCCAATTTTGCCAGACATGCTCCGGGCATTTTATCAAAGGTCCTGCCGGTGCTGCTTTGATCTTTTGAGCCCATGATAGTCATATAGGCCATGAATTTCCCGCACCTGAATCATGTCTGCCAGATGTTGGTCCTCTTCGAATTTGGGTATTTTTCCTAGATAGTTGATTTAGATGGTGAATTAGATGTATTATAGATGCCATAGATTGTATATAGACTTTCTGGCTGCATGTTTCCTATCCCTGATAGCATTGATGTTTGGCAAATGGTAAACCCTCATCGGCTGGACCAGCGTTTTTTTTTGTTTGGGGTTACGATTCTCATGTGGTTGGTGGTTTGGAACATGACTTTTATGACTTGTCCGATATTGGGAAGAATAGTCCCAACTGACGAACTCATATTTTTCAGAGGGGTAGGTATACCACCAACCAGTCATTCCATTGTGTTTTCTTCTTTACCCAGATGCTCCAGAAAAAGCACATATTTATCAACATGTTCAGTACCTCGAAAATGGCCTGTGCCATACAAGCGAAAAAAATGAGTTTTCGAAGCCGAGCATCTGATGTCGCTCACTCAGGAGAGGATGTGGACCAATCCAAACGAAATCCCGGACAATGGAATCGATGACGATGGCAACTTGGACCACAGAGACCATGGCATTGGCGGATTGGAGACCAAGATTAAGGGCGTACTAAGATGTATTACTGTATGGGCTGTATGGGGTACGAATAGATACATAAAATATGTTGGATCTATTTTATCATTATATATATATATATTATATATATACACACACCAAAAGTGGCCAGTAATGGAGGTAGTTATACCGGCACCCAGTTACAAGTAATTCTTCCAAGCAACTAAGCTGGACTAAGCGAAATCCCGAAGAAGTTCTGGGAACACCACCTGGCACTACCAGGCAACGGCATCATCGACGACGTCTACGGCGCGGACTTTGCCAACGACGACGGGGATCCGTTTGACGACCAGATGCACGGCACGCACTGCGCTGGGACCATAGCAGGTGCGACAGGGGATTGACCAAGAGACTTGGGTCATTTACCAACTTTACCCCATAAATGACCTATAGATGTAGGTAAATATACTTATACATGGAGCATATGGGTTGGATATATGATTTTTATTGTTTTTTGACATAATACAGTGGAAGATAATGAGATTTACAAAAACACTTCTATATACTGTATGTATATTATATATATAAATATATATATACACCGTATAGACACGTATATATCAGGATGAGGTAAATCCAATACTTTGTGGTTCCCTCTATAGTTTGCTAAGTTGGCCTAGTTTCACACCATGAATTATAAATAGATATACATAACTAAGATAAATCCGGGGTGTGTCAGATATAAACCAACAAATCACACTCCTTCCTCTATCCTTTCTTTAGTTAAATCCCCTAAAACCTCCATTTTCTTTGGTTTAATCCCATAATACTTCCGTTTTTCCCGGTTGAAATCCCCCAAAAAATCACCCATTTTAACGGCCCAGCCGCCATCACAGCCATCACAGCCACAGGCCATGGCAACAATGCCGAGGGCGTGGCCGGAGTGGCCTGGGCCGGCGTGCGGCTGATGGCGCTGAAATTCCTGAGCGCTTCAGGGGGCGGCCGCACGTCGGATGCCATCAAGTGCCTGAACTACGCGCCTCGACCTGGCTTTGGACTGGGATTTTATGGTGTATGTGTATTTTTGGCAACAGAACATGGTGATGTTGGTTGGACACATGATGATTTTAGATGAAATTTCATGGTGACTTGATGATTTTGAATGAACTACGTACCTCGGGTGATGCTTCGGTTGCTGTTTTTTCCAGATGAAAACTCATGAAAACAGGTGAATTCATGGAATTGGCCAACAAACATGGAGGTTTCATTGTGATTTCATGATGATTTAATGGTGATTCAGCCATGGGTGTTGGAAGTACTGTGTTTTTTTTAACTCATTTCCGTACCTTCGGCAGCAGGTTTGCATCTCATGTTCCAAAATCAAACTTTTATTTTGGTAAGGGCCAAAAACTCACCCCCAATCCCCAGTATATACTGATACTTGATCCATGTGCGAGAGAAATCGTAAGCCTGTCAATACCCAACTATTCCGATTTAAGTCCTGTACCCATCGTAGCAAACAAACCTGAAAATAAACCGTAAAGAACCGGTCGGAATCCCAAATCTTCCTTAAAGATGCTTGGCCACAATGTCAAGTTAGCCTTGTAAAGAAACATCAGAACAAACCAAAGAGGCCCAGGTTGGGTGACCAATTAGCCATTTGGGGGGGTTCACCCTTTGCGATTGGGTCCCATTGAAACTACAGGTTTATCTTCACCATAAAGAAAAACACACTTGTTTATGTTTTTTATGCCATGAAATCAGCATGCTTGTTGGTATCAGAAAAAAAAACATTGTTGTTGGTGAACAGTTGCACGAAAAATCATCATGAATGTATAGGTGATGTACAGGTGAAGTGTTTGCAAAGTCACCATTTTTCATCACCATTGATGAATCCCATTACAGTCTCATAAATTCACCATGAAATCACGAACAAAAAAACACAGAATCACCTTCTGAAACCATTTGTTTCAAAGTTAGGGTCTTGAGTTTTCAACAGGTTTTTTGGTATATTTTTATGATATAAAACCATGATATAAATCTATTGAAATCATCATGACATCCTATTCAAGCATATTTTTGTCCTAGTTCAATCCTATGAAATACCATGAGAATCCTATGAGTTAAACATAGTTAAACCTTCTGAACTCTGAAATCTTCATGAAATCTTGCTGAAATCATTCAAAAAAAGGGCAACCACAAAAAAAACTGGTGTTTTATCCAAAAACTGGTGTTTTATCCCATGGAAATCACCATTTTTCTGTGAAAATCACCACTTTTTTCTCTTTTTTCCAAAGCGAAATGACCTGCCGAGGCTGTGGCCATGGGTGCCAAGATCACCAGCAACTCCTGGGGCGGGGGCGGATCCTCCTCGGCCATGCGGGTGCCGAGTCCGACGTGGTCCATGGGAGTTCCATACCCGGCCTGGGATTTCCATAGAAAAAGCTATTGAAAATGACCATTTATAGTAGAAATAGTGGATCTAATCCATAGGAAAATGTGGATTTCACGGGATTTATAGCTGATTTATGATAGCTATTGAAAATGGACCATAGAAATAGTGGATTTATCCATAGGAAAATGGTGATTTCCATAGATTTCCATGGGGATTTTGCTTGCCGATTTATGATAGCGACATAGAAGCCATGGCCCAGTCGAAATAGTGGATCTAATCCATAGGAAAATGGGGATTTCATATATTTCCATGGGTGATTTTGCTTGCTGATTTATGATAGCGACATAG
>Ga0126342_10015827_pt1 | contig 13187 bp, 11 predicted proteins | sample Cyp1metagenome_FD_92528 | JGI IMG/M metagenome (GOLD analysis project Ga0126342, IMG submission 92528) | Coral microbial communities from Lord Howe Island, Old Settlement Bay, Australia - Cyphastrea 1 metagenome | ecosystem: Host-associated > Invertebrates > Cnidaria > Coral ... | reverse complement strand
GAGATTGTCTCACCACGCGTTTTTGCTTGTTTCACCTTGAAAGCGGTTTTTGGGAGATGTGCCGCCGCACTTGCTACGCGAGTGCACAGGGCACAGGACAGAACAGAACAGAACAGAACAGAAAGGGGCCCACGTTTTGTCACGGATTTGTGCATCCTTTTCCAGTTTTTCTTCAAAGACAAGCAGCCGGTGACCTTGATATGGCAGTGCAGATTTTGCAGGAATGTTGTATTTAAGGAATGCAGCAGCTTCATTGTTTGCTTAAAAGAATGCTGAACCTCGTTTTGGGAAGAAAATATATGGCTGAAAAGGCAATCTACCTGTTCCATATTATTGGACCTGTAAATTAATAGTTGCTCTTTTTTCCAGAGGACTGCGCTTCTTTTGATTCTTTAAAATAATGAAACCTTCAGAAACCCAAAACTAAATGCAAACCTCGTGGTCAAACAGTATTACAAGAACCTTCGGGAACAACAAGTAATCAGCATTAAGTTGCCTGCTCGGTGGAAAAAATAAACACAAGTGCAAGCACCTTGGGAGAACATCAAGAAAAAACAGACAGCAAACCTATGTTTGCAATCTTTGGGGTGATGCGGTCAAAAAGTGGCTATTATTTTCTTTGTTTTTAAAACCATATTTTACTGCAAGCTGTTTGCGCACTTTTGACCGAATCTAGAGGACACCAACAAACCAAAAAATAATGTGTTGAATGAATATCTGGTTTGAGGCGTCAAAGATGATTCTTTTGTGTTCCGTCGTTTTTTCTTGTTTTCTTTATATAGTTTTGAAACTTAACAATCAAATAAAAACCATCATTAGTTTTGTCTTTGGGTTCAAGGCTTTCAAGCAACATCATCAAAAACTAAACGAGTTTTGAGAAGTTGCGTTTTTTTCAGTGTTTTTTTAGCAGTTGTTAAATTTGTTCAATGATTGTTCACTAAAAGCGCTGTTTCTTTTTTGGTTTCTAGATGTTTCTGGCTAAAAAAAACAAGAAGTACCTGCATAGGTCTGCAGTTTTATGTTGCTTTCATGTCAACATTTATTAGTATTGATGTCCTCGCACATGCGGAACCATGCCGTGGGCTGGAATTCCACAAAATCCCAAGAATCACAACACTGCCAATATTTGTGAAGCTATGATTGGGGCCGAGCATGGTTGTGTGGGCCTTGAGATTATTGTTTATTTTGTGTTTTAATGGAATTAGCAAATAACCACCACTTGCAACAGTAATTATGTAGACTATATAAATTCATTATTCTTTCAGAAGAAAGGCGAGAGAAAAGAATTAGGGGAAACATAGTATACGCATTTTTTTTTTGAGACAATGCGGATAGCGCCAAATGCCGACAAACATATTTAAAAATTGAAAAAGGGTACCCGTAGGTCTTGGGGGCAGTACCAGTCATAAATAGTAGCTAAAACTTAATGATTTTCCCTGCGCACAGCTTCCCCCACGGGGAAGTGGCACCCAACAGCCTCAGGTTTACACACAAGCGCATCGCCAGTATCGTATCGATATGAAGCTCTTCTACTTGGAGGCGCGCGATCGGAATCGAGGGGTGTTGGGATGAGATGGTGGGCACGCTGGGTTGTGAAATATGTTTGTTGGGTGGGTCAGATATCATTTGACTCCTTATGTAATCTTATGTGCATCTGTAGTATGTCAATAACTAGGGATATAGCACCAACAAGCAAGAAGAGAATAGAAGTGATCGAATCAACATGCCAAAAATGAAGGATGCAAATGCAAACGAGAATAACGGCGCATCTTAAATCACTGGATCAGCCCAACTAGCCAATTGCCATTGCCTCCAGCCTGCCTCAACCATTGCAGGCACCCGAGCACAAGATCAACTGGGTCACCCCACGTGGGGATTTGTGAGTCCGGGCGGGACCGCCAGTGATCGCCGCTTGTGCCAAGTGGAGTCTTGCCGTCAAGCAGATTGAGTAACATTTTCACCAGCAGAACGTGGCGATGCAAAGCCAACTCATTTAGTGGGCCCGTTGGCCCAGTGGTATCCCGTTTGTGTTCGTTGGTCATGTTTTTTTTTTTGGTGGGATTTTGATGCTTTTCTGATGCAATCTATGATAATGCCTTTACCTTTGGATGTCATAGGTGAGACTATTACCATCTGAAATAATACTGTAAGAATATCAGAGAGATGGCAATGAAGAGAGCAGAGATATATGAAATGGATTGCAATGCTGTATGACTTCATGTTCTACCAAATGGATCTAAGTGGAGAGGCATTTTAGGTACAGTAGTACATTTGTTTTTTGAAGTATCCAGGGTTAGCTGCCTGGCAGAACGTCACAGGCACAGGCGCGCCACCGTGGCCGGCGGATAGGGAAGTTGGCCATGCAACCAGGAAAAATCAGAAAGTTCTGCCGAGGTACGCATCATAGAAAACATTCTGCTCCAGAGACTATTGGAAGAAAAAAACCAGATACTCGAATGACAACCACCCTGGCACCCTGGTGCCCATTTTATGGGCCCAGACAATCTTAGATCCAGAACCTTTACTTTACATTCCACCAAGGATTGTAGCCGTTATTCATCAACACGTTGAAGCCATCACAAGGGTTTCAAGAAGATTTTCGGAAGGCTCTTAACTCCGGGGCGTATCAACAAAGAGTCTTGGAGTCATCCACGTTGACACTGGAAATACATACAACGTTAACCGTTTGGCCATTAGAGATTTGACTTTGGAAAAAGGAATCGTAGCAAACTGGAGCTCGGAGATGATCATGTGTCCATTTTGGAGCGGGTGTGCTTGGCCATTCCACATGCGGTAGTCATTACCATTGCTGCGAGGCAACAGTTGGAGGGAACTTACAGTTTCCCTGAGCGCCACTCTGTTACACCCGGGATTGCACCATTGTGTCCTATTCATTGAACAACATAATTGACTGGTAGTTAGACGCAGTCTGACTTTGGGTTTGGTGGCTATTCCCAACTTATCTATCATTCTATATTAATTATATATATATATATATATATATTTATTTATTTATGTATACTGTATATATATATATATGTGTACTTTAAAACAACAACAACAACAACAACCAACAACAACCAACAACCAACAACCAACAACCAACAACCAACAACCAACAACCAACAACCAACAACCAACAACAACAACAACAAAAACAACAACAACAACAACAACAACAACAACAACAACAACAACAACAACAACAACAACAGCAACAGCAACAGCAACAACAACAACAACAACACCGCCTGAATGCCTGCATTGTTCACCCGATTTGGTATGATGATATCAATCTAGCTTTCTTCAGGTAAGACATCCTACATGGAGGGGTGATAAGATGTAGTTGTGCAGGGACCATCCACCCATTCAGCATCCCAAAACGATGGTAAAACATATTTTCTTGACTTGGTGTTCAGCATCGTCCAACAAACATTCGACAAAGCGCTGTCAGTTCCCATGCGGATTTTTTTTGCCGATGCCCATCGGCCGGGCATCTAAGGTTCAGCATCTCGGTTGGCGTTCAGAAAAGCTGCGGCTCCATGGGGGATCCTGATGCTAGCCCCTCTTGGGGACTATACCAAGCTTGGGGATTTCCAATAAGGTACCTTTCCAGGGCTGGTGAACTGAATGAGCTGGGGATGATGACATGAGGTTGAATCCCATTTGAGTGGACTCGGTTTGTCTTAAATCAACTGGTCAATCATAATTTGTTCCTTAACGTCGCCTGAAATTGTGGGTTGAATCCCACTCCCCCATTTTCAGACACACCCGGCTGGTCGGCTGGTCGTGTGATTTGCCCATGAGCCCCCTGTGACTTGTCCTTTTCAATGCAGTGCATCGGGATGCAGACTCGGCCACAACTCGGCCAGGTGGGTCAAGTTGATTGCAAGAGATCGGAGCATTTTTTATCATGTAATATTATATATATATATATATGATTATGATTATACTTCAATATCGATTTATGTGCATATATGGGCATACAAAATCATATATGAATATACATATATTTCAATATGAATTTCTTTGATTCCATTGATTCCGTTTGTTTTCTCTGGACCTGGAAAGGTGTGATGAACGCTGTGATGCTGAAAACTCTCCCCCGCACCCGAGGTCCCCGAGTTCCCAAGTCCTTGTGGGGGCACCTGGGGATAGCGCATCGGTTCAAGGGAAAATCCAGAGGAAACTATCCGCCATTGAAGTTCTGTTATGGTTCAATATTTTCTGATTATTTTAATTTATCAATAATTTAACTAGACAAAAATAATATCCAATATTCGGTTCGGTTTAAGGCTTTGTTTTTGGTTCAACATGGTTTAATCATGATAAGTCCAGGGCATTCCTGTAAAGTTTAACTTGAGCCATGTCCAACCCATCCAGTGACAAGCACATGGTTGACTAAGAAGCTCTTGTGAGAATCAAGAGTTTAATACGGAGAAGCACACTATCACTATCTAGTACCTGCATACATCCTATATCATATTGTAACTCTTATTCTACTCAGCTCTGATGTCCCTGTATATGCCGGTGCGCATGTATTTCTGAATTGAATTGATTGATTCGTAATAACACCAAAAGGTGGACCTAAGTGTTTCCATGAAGCTATAGGTGATGTTTCATCCATATTTTCCAGGTGTTTGAACTATTTGAAACTGTTCTCTCTGTTGATATAATTCTTTTTGGAGTCACCATAATATTGATGTCAGTGATGCCCAAATGTCCACTATAGACTTGTAGATCCTGATCCACCAAGGCGCAATGTCCAGCAGGTTCCGGGGCTCAGCCCGCTGTCACACAGACCCCGTGGTTGAGAGGCAGGCTACCAAAACAGATGACATGCAGCTTACATTTTTGTTATTTTGGGATGGGGGACGGTTGTAGTACATGACCTGCAGATTATGTGCAGTTTTTCTGTTTTGTTGGTTGTTTTTTTAGGTTGAAACTTAGCTCTTGTGGCTGTGGGGTTCCCCCCGATGAATCAACCAGGGTCTTCACCAGATCGCTATATCCCGATATGTACATTTCCAGGTGATTCCACCATGATTTGTTGCTTTGATCCAGGGTTGTTCGTGGTGAAATCGGCATTTGTGGTAGCACAATCCCCAACCCTGCCGGTCTTACAGTTGGAATATGCAGTAGATACATGCTAAATTGATCTATAAGTTGTGTATATATATATATATACTATATTGTATATAGTTATGTTGAATAATTACAATTTTGTTCCCAGTAAAAGGCTATGCTTTTCAGTTAAAGGTCCCCAGGTTTAGAGGAAGCCCTCTGAAAAGCCAAAGGTCTTTGAGGAGGTTCGTGCGCGACGCATGGCTGAGGTGGGGAACATCTTAAGATCAAAGCATTGGTGAATGTTCTGCATGGGTGATGTTCGGTGATGTACAGTATTTTTACATAGTATGTTTGAATATATGTCTTCATTGCGCTTCGTTTTTCTCTCTCCCTCTCTCTCCCCCTGTATTTTTGCATAGTGTGCATTTTGTTCGCCAGTTTTACGGAGGAAGCCTTGTAAGAATTATCTCGTCAAAATACATGTGGGTCTTCACCTAAACAGGATCAGGGCAGATGGCGCCACCAATGGTAAAAAAAAACACAAAAACAATGCGCAGTTCAAGAGTCCCAGCAACGGAAGTTTGCTCCGGAAAACATGCAGTCTGAGGATGTCTGAGGTACTTGGTGTTGCCATGGTTTATTCTTGCAAAGATACCCTCCATCAATCAAAGGTGGCACTTGGAACTAACCATCCTGTCAGGTCCAGAAGGAAATCCACTCTTTCATTCAAGAGACAGTGCTTGAACGATCCTGGACGTTAGGATTCATGATTAGAAAGTGGATTCGTTAAAACTTCATTCTACTCACAGGGTAGCCCTCTAGTAATTTAACATAGCCATGGAGTTACCTATTAAAACGTTGCCTTCAATAGCCAATAGCTGTGCTAGATTATCAACAGCGCCCGTCAGTAGAATTCCGAATTATTTTGGAAAAAATCGGTTTTACATTGTTTTATACCACATTTTTTCCATTGAAATTCCGATTGATACAGGAACCCCATTGATTTTTTACACACCGGTCGTGCTCGCAGACCGAAACGCTGTGGCCCACCTTCGCGGGCATAGGACATGCCACCCGAAAGGAGGGTACACCATATATATATAATATATATATATACATATAATATGTATATATTTATATATGTTTATTTATTTCTATCACGAAACAATATGAAACCATATAGTCGGTACTCGTATATAATCAGATGTTTTGATTGCGTCTATTTGTGCGTGTGCGCGCATATACACGCATATGATACAGTATGCATGTGATACGGTATGCATATGATACAGTATGCATAGTGTATACATAAATTTGGGTAAACTATAGTGACGTCACTGGAATCATAGTGAGGAATCGGCCTTTTTTCAGCGTAGTTAATCATTATAAGTTAGACGCATTAAGGGTCTTGAGATGTGTTGTTCATGTGAGCTTCAATCTCATTATCTCACTATCGACAAGGACCTTCAAGAACGAATTTGAAAGATAAAGGTAATGTTTGACTCTTGTGTTAAGTCCAAGTCGAAAAGTAAGCCTTGGTCACAGGGCGCCCAATAAGCTTGGGCTGCCTGGGATTGAAATTTGGGAACCTCCATCGTACCCCCCAAAAAGTATGTCATATCGGGTAAACCCAGAGTGCACGAGGTCACGAGATGAGAAAAGGTTTGGCCAGTCCATGAAACTGGCCCCAGGACTCTTGTTCGTAATGCTCCTGGCAGTTTGTTTCATTGGCTACTGCCTGCAGGCTGAGGGAATGTGAGGTGATGCCAGGGCTCTGCCGGAAGCATGATATAGGATAAGTATGGGGGTACCGGTATTGAGTTGTATTGCAATATTGGTGCTTCTGGAAACGGAATAATTAAACCACTCAAACAGCAATTTCAAGAGGGACGTTGTTGATCAACCAGTGGATTAGGGCTGCTCCTTTTCTTAGACAAACTCAGTTGTTAGATGTCCTCGTTTTTGCAGTTGTTAGATGGTACTGGTATTGTATATGCCACTAAATCCCACTGCCTGTTGTTTTTCAATTACTGATGGCTACTGAATTTATTTATTTGACAGGGAATATGTTTATCCAGGCTTATCAGTCATGTTTGAAATCCAAAGATGTCTCGATGTCTCGTTTAGATGAGCAGAGAGCTTGAATTATTAAGTATCCATTGATTGCGAATTTGTTCCCGTATATCCAGCTCTGCCCAGCTCATACTCATGCATGACTCACATGTATCTACATCTTTGAATCTTATCATGCTACTACTATCTACTACTCATGTGTTTGTCACAATGGCCCTGATGGGATACCTTTTGGGCTCTATGCTAACCTCAAGGACCTTGCTCTTCCTATTTTTGTTCATTGTTTGTGGGCTTTACTTGACCGCTCAAATGAAGCACCTCCTGGCTTCAATCATGTTTTTCTCATGGGTTTGCCTGAGAAACCTGGCGCTGAGATGGGTAACGGAGTTTGTGCATACTGGCCTGGTGATACTAGACCATTGTCCACATGTGGATGCTTCAAGCCGAATCCTCACCGATTGCGGCACATTTGCGACGCGCAACGTGGTTTCTGAAAGACAGGCACATGCTTCAAAACATCGTTAAACTTGATCACTGTGCCCTTCGTTCCTTTTCTCTGTCAGGACTTTTCATTGGACGCGCTTTGTCATTGGGGGTTGGTTCCCTGAAGAAGTTCTTCATGCAACCCGGTGTTTATATCAAGACAATTGGTTGAAACCACATGGGAAGTCTTTCCCTTCTATTCGCTTACGAAGTGGTGCTCGTCAAGGTTGTCCGCTCAGCCCACTGCTTTTTGCCCTTGCTACCGACTCATTGCTGTGTAAGTTGCAGAGTGTTATGCCCAGTGAACTTGGCATTGAAAGAGCATTTGCTGATGATATTGCCGCAATGTGTTCTGATTGGTGCAATCTATCCCTTTCCTGAGTGTTTGTTGAGTTTGAAGAAACATCCGCATTGAGCCTGAACATGAACATCACGAAGACTGTATTATTTACATGTATTTACATACACATGTATTTACAGAAACCCTCTCTGGGATGCAAATGCGCGAAAAGGTGTCCAAGAACATTGCCCTGCTTGGAAGGTGATCTATAACTGGTCTGGATTGCTGACTTTGCTAGATATTTGGGATTCTTAGTGTGTCCAGCTGCAGGTTCTTATCAATGGGATGCCCCTTTGCAAAAGAGCGCCCTCCCTGTTGGTAGTGTTCTCTGATTGAAGATGTTCAAGACCTTTTCGTTATCTACCTTGTCCTTTGTCATTGCAACTGGTTGACCTGCCTTCAAACATCAATGGTATTCAGTCTTTGTGTCATTGTGTCAGGTTTTTTTTGCTGGACCGGGTAATTGGACCTCCATGCATGACGCTCAGCATCTCCGTTGCAAGTGGCACTTTCCAATCGAAATTGACGATTTCCACATTCTCTCCTTGGCCATTCGAGTTCAGATGGCATCAAGTAGGGGCGCGACGCGAAGAAGCGGTTCGCGAATTAGATGGTGATTTGGCCAGTTGTCCTTTTCCAGCTTGGTTTTCAGTCAGTTTTCACTGTGTCCTTTGGAAGGCTGTTTTTTGGGAGATTCGCTCTCGGGGTATTGATCTTGAAGGTTTTTTTACAAGCTTCTAACCAAAGGAGTCTCCACAAACCTTTGAAAAGCATTGAAACAGAAGAATCTGACGCCTTATTGCGTTATTCTTCGCCTGCAAGACAAATTTGAAAGATGGCGTCTTTCGGAGCGAGGCAACATTGCTTGTCGCAGAGCTTTGCGATGTCTTCAGCACATTTCGAAACATTCACGCCCTGCTATTGTCATTGCAATTCTGCGCGTTTGGAGAATGTGAGACATGCCCCTCCGTGAAACCACTCAGAGATGCAAGCTTGGTTGCCAACTTTGCGAAGATTCTATTGAACATTATTCTTGCCGTGTCTTACTGCTCCCCCCTTCCCCATGGTTTGGGACTTGCTTCCAGGCACAGATCAAAGGAAACATTGTTCATGGTGAATTTTGATTTATGCGAGAACGATGTTCTGAAATTGGTTCATGGCTCATGCAATTCCATGCTCTGCAATTTGTTTTGGTTGGGCACATCACCCGTGGAACCCTCCAGCAATCTCAATATGAACAAGGTGTTGATGCTTCTGGTAAAGCAGGCAGCTGCTGGTGGTTTCAACGCTTCCAGGGAAATCTTCCAGCCTTCCCACAATGCTACGTTGTATGACATTGACACGCCGATCCTTTCACAATATGGAATCTCCGAAAACTTCAACGACTGAGAGGAAAGCTATTTTGTCAATTTGTTGGTGCGCCCAGCTCCCTTTGCGCTTTGCAGTTTTCGTTCTTTCATTGTCATGGGTAATCACACACACATATTTATATAATTCAATACATAATATATATATATATATATATTTATATTTATATTAATATATGTATGTTTCATATGCATTTGTTTACATATCCCACCCAGTCATTCCCTGTCTTCCTATATCCATAGATGTTTCAGGCCGGTCGTCGACGCCGCGAGCGACAGAAGTTGGATCGGGCGCAGGCCCCGTGGGTTGCCCGCATTGTGGGTACCATGAATGATGATATTTAGGGTGGATTTTAACGATAAAATAACCATAGAACATGATTGATTTCTTGGGATTGAACTTGATTGAACCATTGAAAATTGTGTGGTTTCATCGGGTCTAATTATGCACAAATGGTGAATTCATGGGATTGAACCAGAATTTTGGTACTTTCATTGGATTTTACCATAAAACACGGTGATTCCATGGGATTTGACTATAAAAAATGAGATTTCATGGGACCATTTGGGACCTAACCATCTGAAATTATCTAAAAAATGGATTATAATAGGAATATAAGGTGACCGCCCACAGTATTTACTAAGGGCAAATCAAATTCTTAACCATTCACAACCACGAAGAACGGCAACATTTAACCAGCTATGAGGCTATAACTGTGAGTCCTGATAATGATAAGATCTTAAAGGGGCTGATTTACCACTTGAACAATGGGTATATGACAGGAAATAGTGGGGAAACCAAATGATAAACCTACGTTATGGTGATTTTGGGAATGGTTTTTTAGTGGGTTTGCCACATTAATGAAAATATGATGGTGCTTAATCATCCAAAATGGGATATAGAAGTGTATATATATATAATATGGAGTGTAACAAACATACCAAACTTCCTCTCCCATGTCCTCAAAAATGGCCTGGAAATCCACGAAGTCCTGGGGCTTTGGTGAAATCATCGGAGCTGAATCCCGACCCACATCCCTCAGGACATCAGTCTGATGCTCAGACAGCGCTCGGATGGTCGTCGTAAGGAGGGCTACGGAGGGCCTGCATTTGCTCAGCTTTGCTCTGTTGAAGTATGTTTATTGTGAGATAAACCATGCCTGTTGTTACTCCAGAAATTTCTGCTGATTAAACGGTCATTTCTTGTCGCAAACCTGTCATCCTCAGCGGGCCCGCTCTGTAGCTAAAGAAACTTTACCAGAGAGTGTAAGGCACCGCAAGGGAACAGGGAATGTAACCAATGTCTTGAAAAGTAACATGTTTTTTTGAGTCCACGGACTCTCTTTCCCCTTACAATCCAGGGCCAGTGTTCGGAATCATTGAAACTACGGGGCACGCCAAGGTATTGAAGCGAAGGAAGAGAAACAGGTGCGGTTTCCAGGGCTCCCCAAGACGCGGGGTCGGTTTTCTGCAGTTTTTACCTTCAACATGTTGAATCCGATTCTTGCACTGCCGTTTTGTTTTTTGGACATGTGTGTTCTGTTTCTTGTTCAGTCAGGAGTAGGTGCCGACTGCTTGGATCCTACGTGCAATTTGCAGTCCCACAATATAATAGCACAAACAAAAGTGAGTTCATACTGAGTCAATTTGCTGTTCAGGAAACCCATGTCGAAATGAAGAACGGCCATATTTTAGACGAGAGCCAAGACCATGGTTTGCGGCCATGTGACTCGACCAGAGAAGAAAAAATATGTGGCACTCTCGCCAGGTTCGACCGCACTCATGGTTTTAACAGCGTTTTTGCAGCGGGGATCTTCCATTAATCATTAAATATGTCCTTGAATCAGTGCAATGCGGCTTTCAGCTAGCCGCAGCCAAGTCGGTGACTCTGGGACCCACATATTGTCGCTGCTTCTCCGCCAGTTGGATCCTGCGATGACGTCCTTAGCATCCTTGAGTACCAGGTGGGAAGCAGAGCCCAAGTGCTGGGCACTTGAGTCAATTGTACTGCTCAGACATTATGCATTTATAATTGCCTCATATACTGCATATATATATAATCACCACCCTTGGCTACTTTTTAGGGGGGACCATACCAAAATGTAAGATACATTTTTTGGGGACTATCCTCCCCTAAATTTAGAATTGGTCGCGGAACGTCCCCCAGGTGATGTTTTTGTGGGGAGGGTTTTAAAAAATACCTGCAACATGTGTATAAACTTACATTTTCAAGGTCCCCCTCAAAAACACCTTGAAACATGTATTTTACATTTGGGCATGGTCCCCCCGCTAAAAGGGTAGTGATTATATATATATTTATATATATATATATGGTAGTGATATTATATATATATGCATACACACAGAAATTTGCATTTTTTGATAAATATATTGTTCTGTTATGTTGTATGAGGTGTTTAATCAAAATAACAGAACAATATAAACATAAACATCAACATATATTGATATAACAAAACAATTATGTTGTGCTTGTTTTCGGAGTCAATGAGTCTCAGTAGCTAGGCCCAGTTCCTCATGTTCCCGGCCGCCGTCGCGGCCCAACGAACTGCTGCCATGTTTTTTTTTGAGCTCGGCTGGCTGCCCGTGGCTGGATAGATGTACACATATATATATATACATCGCATACACAACATATTATTTTTTTTTTATTATGGTTATTATTATTATTATTATCATCATTATTATTTCTTTATAAATATATTACTATATATATAGTAATAGTTATATATATATAGCATATAATTTGATACCAGAAAAGGGGCTTGATGAAAGGAACATTTGACTCCTCAGAGAGTCCAAATGCTTGCACATCCTCGCAAGACAAGGGGCGAAGGGACGTGTTGTTTGTGACGCACGAGATGCAGAAATCCAATGGAGACTCCTTCACAACATTGTTGACAGTCATGGCATTTGTGGCACTTCACAGCGAGGAGCGACATGTGGCTACTCCCATGTTCATCCCACAATTGTTAGACTGACATATCGGCTGTTTCTTACATCTCCGATTGCGTTTCAAGTTTGGACCTTCACAAGTTCCCACCTTCATGTAGCACATCACTTTTATTTAAAGGTAAGCTTTTGCCTTGGATGGATGGTACCAGTTTGATTGCCTGTGAAGCAGCAGTTTCATCTTTAGTTCAACATTTCCATTCCTGCCAATTCTTAAAGGAGTGCAAACATTCATCAGTATAGTCAGTCATCAAGACAACGTGTGCAAACTGGTAGTGTTCTTTAAAATGTTCCCCCATGTTTTCTTTGTTGTTGCTTAATTCCCCACATTTGTTTATGAAGTCGTGCCCTTCGAAAGTCACCAGCACCTGACCACACGACGTGCCAAATGCCAGAGCGCATGGTCCAAGCAGTCAGAAAGGCAGCGGGTGCTGGGAAATCAGGGTGTTTTGCAAAGGCCTTGGTCAGGTGCTCCTTCTATTTCCATGGTTTCCATCCATGTCACATCCACGCAACATGTGTATGCATTTGTCATAGAGGAACTATGATATTTGTGTATATACAATAGTATATATGAATAGTATTGATAGGTTGTTAATGTCAACCTCGGATGAAGCGCCCCCCTGGCTTGTTCCCCACCTGCCAGGTGAGGGTTGTTAGATTTTATCAGAGCTGTTCTCCTCATCCTCCTCCTCCTCCTCCGCCTCCTTCTCCTCCTCCTCCAGTTTCTCCTCGACCATGTCTGCATCAACTTCCACGTCCACTTCCGCCTTACCAACTCGTCGCCAATCTCTTCGCCAACTTCCGCCTTGCCAACTCTTCGCCAAGCTCTTCGCCAATCTCTTCGCCAACTTCCGCGCGCAGTGGGCACTGCTGGACCTCAACTG